>Ga0214921_10000323_pt1 | contig 93228 bp, 79 predicted proteins | sample LL1505_MetaG_FD_177992 | JGI IMG/M metagenome (GOLD analysis project Ga0214921, IMG submission 177992) | Freshwater microbial communities from Lake Lanier, Atlanta, Georgia, United States - LL-1505 | ecosystem: Environmental > Aquatic > Freshwater > Lake | place: USA: Georgia | collected... | reverse complement strand
ATGCACCTAGAACTAAGTATCAACATATTAGAGTTCACAATGGAATACCATTTATAGATGGTGAGGTATATTTCTGTAATTGGCCTCAGGTGGTTACTAGGTATGGTAATAAGAAGATTTTCTTAACTACGACTTGGGCTCACCCTTACGAACAAACGTGGATGAGTTATGTTTTCCAAGAAACAATAAAAGGTGAAATAAATACTGCAATGCTTCTTATGTCTCCAACCGAACATAATAGATTCGAACATTATGAGGCGGGATTAAGAAGAGAAAATTAATTTTTTGATATTCGGTTCGTTGTATATTTATTGTTATGGAATTTTTCATTAAAAAAAATGCGAACCTACCTGTATTAAAATTATACCTTATTAAGGATGGTAGAAGTGATTTTCAAAACCCTGTAACGGATTTTGATAACGCTTCTATTTCTTTTTCTATGTATGACGTTAAAACGGGACTTATAAAAATCGCTCAGCAACCTTGTGAGATAGTTACTGAATTGGATATGGATGGTGTTAGTTTAGATTATGTTGTCACATATAAATTTAGCACAATTCAAACATCAACTGTTGGTAGATATAAGGTAGAGTTTGTTTTTAATGATTCTACCGGTGCGTTAATCTTACCCCTAAGACAGGAGTTATTTATTAATATTGGTGATTCGATAAGTGAGTTAGGGTTTTGTTGTTCTTAGGTTTGACCTGTAAAATATTTTTTCTATATTTATAAATGAATGAGTAAGGGAAATTTCACATGTTGTGAAAGCTAATAATCCACTCGAAATTTATATATGATTGATAGTAAAGAAATTGAATCCTTCTTGCACGGAGGAGACCCAGAAGAATTTATTGTTGCGCTCGAATATGATTATGCTACAGAGTGCGTTTACAAAGTAAAAGAAATCCCCGGTAAAGGTAAAGAAATTAGAAAAGACACGTTTATTCCATTTGCTTGGGTTGGAGACTTGCGTGGTATGAAGTTCTATAATGATTCAAAAGAACTTCAAAAATCTTCAATGTCGAAGTATGGTATTACCATTGATAAGTTGGAAACCGGTGGTGATGAGAGAATGAAAAATGGCTTAACTTTTATGGTTAAGTCGTTAAAGGGATATAGGTCTCTTATTCAATTTTTCCGTGATGGTGGAATAGACCCGTGGGGTGAAAGGGGTAAGGAAAAAATATTGGTTCTCCCTCCCGTAGAACAATATCTCATACAAAAAGAAAAAAGATTATTCAAAGGTTTTGAGGACTATAATCAGGTCACCAGACTTGTATTTGACTTGGAGACCACATCATTGGAGCCAAAGGACGGTCGTATCTTTATGATTGGAATAAAGACAAATAAAGGGTATCACAGGGTTATTGAATGTATAGACGTGTCTGAGGAGAAAAATGCAATCACAGAATTTTTTAAAGTTATTGATGAAATAAAACCAAGTATTATTGGTGGGTATAATTCTGCCAATTTCGATTGGCATTGGATATTCGAAAGATGTAAATTATTGGGTATTAATCCAAAAAATATCTGTAAGTCATTGAATCCCGCACATTCGTTTACAAGAAAAGAAAGTATGTTAAAACTTGCAAATGAGGTTGAGGAATACACTCAAACTTCGATTTGGGGTTATAACGTTATTGATATTATTCATGCCGTTCGTAGGGCTCAGGCGATAAATTCAAGTATCAAATCTGCCGGTCTTAAATATATTACAAAATATATTAAGGCGGAATCTGCTGACCGTGTGTATATCGAACATACCGATATTGGTAAAATGTATACCCAAAAGGAAGAGTATTGGTTAAATATTAATAATGGTAACTATAAAAAGGCAAGTGAGTATAGTGATTTGGATATCAAATATCCCGGTGTATATAAGAAAATTACGGGCGATAAACTTGTAGAAATGTATCTTGATGATGATTTGGATGAGACATTAAAGGTAGACCAAGAGTTTAATCAATCTTCATTTCTCCTTGCGTCCATGATTCCAACAACATATGAGAGAGTTTCAACTATGGGGACTGCAACTTTATGGAGAATGATTATGTTGGCGTGGTCGTATAAAAATAATTTGGCCGTTCCTGAAAAACAAAAGAAAAGAGATTTTGTTGGTGGACTTTCAAGATTATTAAAGGTTGGTTATTCAAAAGACGTATTAAAATTGGATTTTAGTTCTCTTTATCCATCAATTCAATTGGTTCATGATATTTTTCCCAAATGTGATGTAACAGGAGTAATGAAAGGATTTTTATCTTATTTTAGAGGAACAAGAATAAAGTATAAAAATTTGGCGGGTAAGTATAAAAATACCGATAAAAAATTATCACAGAAATACGACACATTACAATTACCAATTAAGATTTTTATAAATGCGTTTTTTGGTAGTTTGAGCGCACCCCACGTTTTTAATTGGGGTGACGTTGATTGTGGAGAACAAATTACGTGTACCGGTAGACAATATCTTCGTCAAATGGTTAAGTTTTTTATGAATAAAGGATATTCAGTTCTTGTTCTTGATACGGATGGTGTGAACTTTTCATTACCTGATGGGGGTGTTGATGATAGAATTTATATTGGTAAAGGTAATAATTGGTTGGTAGAAAAGGATAAAGAATATAGAGGGTATGATGCGGATGTTGCGGAGTTTAATGATATTTTCATGAAAAATGAGATGGGGTTAGATTGTGATGGTACTTGGGATAGTTGTATTAATTTATCAAGAAAAAACTATGCGGTTATGGAATCTAATGGTAAAATTAAACTTACCGGTAATTCAATTAAAAGTAAAAAACTCCCCCTATATATTGAGGACTTCTTGGATGTTGCGGTGAAACTTCTTCTTGAGGGTAAAGGAAAAGAGTTTGTTGAATATTATTATGAGTATCTACAAAAGATTTTTGACAAACAAATACCATTGATGAAAATCGCACAGAGAGCAAAAGTTAAACTCACAATGGAGGATTATAAAAAGAGGTCAACACAGAAAACAAAGGCGGGTGGAGCGATGTCAATGATGGCACATCTTGAATTAGCAATAAAAAATAAATTAAACGTTAATCTTGGTGATGTAATTTATTATGTTAATAATGGTACAAAGGCATCTCAAGGTGACGTTCAAAAAATAACCAAACCAACAAAAAAATTACAAGAAGAATATATGTTGGCTCACGGAAAACCGATACCTGAAGGATACGTTCAAATTAATTGTTATATGTTAGAACAAAGTGTATTAGAATCTAACCCAAATATGACCGGAGAATATAATGTCGCCAGAGCTATTACAACTTTTAATAAGAGAATTGAACCTTTGTTAGTTGTATTTAAACAAGAGGTGAGGGATGGTTTACTTGTTGATGAACCAAAAGACAGAGGAATATTTACAACCGAACAATGTGAACTTATAAGTGGTGTTCCTTTTGAAGAGGGAGACCAAGATAGATTAAAAGAGGATTTGTTAGATATGTCCGAGGATGAAATAAAGTTTTGGGAAAAAACTAATATTGACCCAAATTACATTTATGAATTGGCTGAAGAGGGGTGGGAAGAAAATCTATGATTGTTTTAACCCATCACTCGATAAAATAAACCAGTTTCCATTACAAAATCTAAATTCAATACACGCACCTTTATCGGCAACAATTTCGTCGTATTCTTCGTCAATTTTGCCGATATTTGGTTGTATTGTTACTTGAGTTAAACATTTAATAACGGTATGTTCCGTTGTATTTGAATCTAAAATAATTTTTGAATGTAGGACTCCTTTAACAATAATACATTCTTCGCCTGTTGTGGAATAATCTGTTTCGGTTACCATTGCGGTTTCTGATACGTTTACAATGTAACCATTTATTCTTTTCTGTACCGGTAGTGATTTTATAATTGCCATATTAAATTATATAACATATATTTGCCTTTGGAAAGCCCTAAATTTAAGTTGTTTGTTAAGATTTTCCGCAATCAATGCTTCTTTTTCCATTTGTTTTTCCGGTCTTAATCTTTCTAATCTTAATTTTAACTCTTCTTCTAGTTTTGTTTTTTCATCTTTACCTTCGGTCAAAAGACTTGTATAATCCATTTGTATTTCAGAGTCGGGCGTTTTTAAATTACCACTATATTTTCCTCTAACTCTACCTAACGTTTCTTTAACATATGCGGTAAACCATCTTCTAACCCATTGCTTAGCGGGTTCATTTAAATCGTTCCAACCAATGGCCTCCAATGGAACATCCGAGGGTAAACGTACGATGTCAGGATTTAATTTTAAACAATCATTTCTATCTCTACCATCAACCTCATAATACCAATACCAAACTTTTTTACCTGAATAAGAACTATAGTTCGACCAATTAAATCTACCACCAGGCGTATTCATTAAGTGGATTAATTTTTTACCATCAGGAAGTGCGGTAACTCTGTATGTTAAATTCGCACCAAATATTCTGCTAAGTATATTTGACTCCTGTGCCCTGACTAAGTAATCAAATCCGGACATCATAAAATATGAACCTTGTCCTCCAAATTGTGCGTATCCCGATTGATTCGCTCCAAGACCGGCACCATCAAATCCAAATCCAAAACCTCCCAACCCCATTTGTCCGAAAATTCCGTACGGTCTATCACTAAACCACAATAATTCATTAATTTCTCTACCTGCCGGTATTTCGTATGTTTGTTGATTTTCAACCAAATCAAAATAATCTTGTTTTAACGCCCAAGGCCCTACTTGTTGTAGTCCAACTATTTTTGAATATGCGAATTGGAATTGCTTCTCAAAATCAAATGTTCTAGTTATTAGAGCGTTTGCAACAGATTGTTTACTCATATCAAGATTAACTAAATTAGTCCAATTGGTTTCAATTAACCAATCCTGAATATATTGTTCGTAATCTTGGATTGATAATTCCATTAAGGAATCCATCATTTCATCTTCAATTTCGATACTTCTAATAGGTGCACCGAGAAGATGTTTAACTCTTGTATAAATTTTTGACCTTTCTGGTTCTTGGATTACTGACATATTTATAAATATTATGATTTCAAATAAAAATTTTTTTGTTAGTTCAAATCTTTACTTTATCTTTGTGTTATAAACGGTTTCAATAAGGTAATTCAAGGTTAGTGGTCTCCTGAATTGTTTTGAAACCAATATCTAAACCACATATTTTAATAGGGGAGTATTTTTTTACTCCCCTTTTTATATTTATATTTGTGAGTATAAAAAATGTAATTAAAAAATTATTGAAGGAGTGGATAAACCCTGAGTCAACCCCCTTCCAAACTGATGCATATTTTTCCCCAATTATTACTTGGTATATTTCTCCCCACGCCTATGACAGGATGTCGGATAAAAGAAATCTTTCAAATGTGGATGATAAGGAGATTGAAGATTTGTGCCAAAGAGCAACAACTAAAATGATAAAAATATTCTCGGATAAAAGAAATAATTTTAAACCAGGTCCCGGGTTCAAGTTTCAAATATTGGATAAACAAAATGAATACTTGACTTTAGGTTGTATTATCGAAAGACACGAAATTTTATCTGAGTTGGATATATCCATTTTAACAGTAATAAAATCAGGTTCAAGATTAAGATTGGGGGGTTATGTTGCAACTTATGAACCTAAATTATTTACAATAGAAGTTTAACTTTTATTTCTCAAATCGTTAATTCTTTGTAATATTTCTTCTGCGGAATCGGCCGAGTTTTGATTATCACCCATTACGGTTGCAATAACTTGTTTCTTTGCATTTATTATGTCGTATATAACACCTTCAACAGTATTCTCAAAAATGGGGTAATAAACTAATACATTATTTTTTTGTCCGTATCTATAACATCTATCTTCTGCCTGTGCATGGTCGGAGGGTAAAAAAGACAAATCATTCATAATAACCGCTTCACCCGATGTTAGGGTAATCCCAACACCGGCAGCTTTAATATTACCAACTAAAACTTTAACTTTTGGATTATTTTGAAATTCATCTACTGAGTGTTGTCTATTATCTTTTGACATTGAGCCATCAATCTTAACTGAGGATTTACCAAAATGTTCCACGATTCTATTTAATGAATCAGTAAAATTACAGAATATAACAACTTTCTTATCTTGTTCTAATATATTTTCTGCAAGTTCAATTGTCTGTCCTATTTTTTCATTTGCAATAACTTGTCTAACTTTTGTTAGTTTTGAAAATTGAACCGTAAGTGATTTTGATTCTTCGGGATTTTTATCGTACCAATCATAATACTCACCCATTATCTCCTCATATTCTCTTGATTTTAACCTTAAATACACTGGTGTGATAATCTTATCAGGCAAATCTAAAACGTCCTCCTTGAGTCTCCTAAGTATCGTACCTGACGTTCTATCTCTTAGTTCCTCAAGGTTTGTTGCACCCATAACATTCCAAACTTTTCTTGGTCCGGCTTTAAATTGAAATCCATTACAATATCTTATAACATAAGCCATCCAATTTTTGGCAACGGGAGAATCAACTAAACTTAATAAATTGTAATAATCAATTGGACGAGATGTCATTGGAGTACCGGTTAATAACCACAACCTATCAATATCTTTCACAATATCATTTATAAGTTTTGTTCTTTTGGCCTGAGCGTTCTTTATATAATGTGCCTCATCAACAATTACCAAATCAAAATTCGCTTTCATCATATCCGAGTTCTTCTTTTCTTTGGTACTATGAAAGTTTTTAATAATATCATAATTGATGATAACAAAATCATGTTCGGTTGAAAAACTTTTACTTTCGGCAATAAAGATACTTCTGTCAGTATAGTTCTCAATTTCTCTCTTCCAATTTATTTTAAGAGTTGCAGGGCAAACAATTAAAATCTTTTTCGCCCCCGATTCAAGTGCGGCAATAATTGTTGATGTTGTCTTACCTAAACCCATATCATCGGCGAGGATAAACTTTTTATTTTCAACTAATTTTTGGATTGATTCTTTTTGATGTGTAAGTGGTGGACGATGAGAATATTTTTCATAATCAATGACAACATCTTTAACGGTATTGTCTTTTATGATTGACGCCTTTGGTAACCAAAATTCGTGTAGTTCTTCTCTTTCAAACATCTTACCCCAAATGTGATATGCCTTTTCTTTTTCCGCCAATATCTTTTCAACATAAACTTTTTCGGGGGTTACGGGATATAATTTATCATCTGCAAATTTTTGTGCGAAATAATCATCAAGAACCGCCCACTTTCTTGCAACCTTTGGTTGTTTATTGTGATTATTAATTATGTACTCTGCTTGACTTCTTGTGGGGTAAAACTTTTTATTTATCTGTGATTTTCTTTTTAATTCTAAAATATAGTTATTACCACCTTCATAAGTTTCAAGAATAGTTATTGCTCTTGACTCTAAACTTGTTTCCATTTTTATGTAAAAATTATTTTAAATATAGTTATTGTTTATATATTTATCAATATGGAAAAATTAGTACCAATAACAAGATTAGGTAAATTTTTTGGTGGTGACGATTTCAATCTTGAGATTGATATGGGTCAAGAATGGCTTCATGGGGATATGAACTTCACGGTTATTTTATATAGGGTTGATAGAAATAAAACAAAAACCGATGATGTTTATGGTGAAACCGTTAAGGATGGGGTTAAATTTTTACCTCCTGTCGAACTAAATGGTTTAGTAAAAATAGTCGCTCCGGTTAACCAAAAATTAGGTACCTCAAAAATAAGACAAGAAGAACCGGGTAATATAACATTTTCAATTTATCAAAAAACTTTGGATGATTTGGGTGTCGATATTTTATTTGGTGATTATTTGGGGTATTATGAAACTGAAAATAAAGTTAGGTACTATAGCGTTTCCGATGATGGTAGGGTAGTTTCTGACCTAAAACACACATACGGTGGATATAAAAATTTTTATAGGACTGTAGTTGCAACTTTTGTAAATCAAAACGATTTTAACGGATTATGATAATTTTAATAAATGAAAACCAAAAAAAAATTTTGGAGGATTCTTTAATAGGACAAAGAGTAAAGGTATATTATAACCTACATAAACACACTTTTTCAGTACAAAAAAATAATATTGTTATATTACATGCCGATTATGTAAAGTTGAATAATGTTGAATTCAAGGTTAGACAACGTGGTATGGAGAAAGTTAGACAAGAAAAATCAAAAAACGTTCATGCGTTTGTTATTGGTAATTTAGTGGACTATTGTAAATACCCTTGTGATGAAATACCTGAGGAGCCGACCGGAAATATTGTGACTTATAATCCTTACAAGTTTGATAGTTTTGTTTATAGAGATACTGAACTACCTGTATATAATGCAACTGAGGTTGATTTGATTAATTCAAGAAATAAATTATTTGTTATTACCGAAATAAAAAAATAATGGCATATCCAAAACAAATAAAAAAAACATTACCATTGGTACCTGATAAAGAATTGTCGGAAAGAAGACAAGAACTTTCTCAATTCATAACAAGAAATGGTACATATCTACCTAAGTCCGTATTACACGCAGATTTAGATAGGGGAATGTTAGATTTTGTTAAAAATGATTTAAAAATAACATCAGAAGGTGAAATAATTCCAATGATTGATATAATCATTACAACTCAAAATTGGTCTCAGTTTACAGAAACTTGGAATTTTGTGGATAGTGATTTTAACGTTGAGCCACCATTCATAACTGTAGTTAGAAGTCCGGAAGTTAAATATGGGACAAACCCATCGTTACAATATACTATACCAAATAGAAAACAATTTTATTTTGCGGTTGTTCCAACTTGGAATGGAAACCAAAATGGTGCTGATGTATATACAATACCACAACCAGTTCCTGTGGATGTTAATTATAGCGTTAAAATTGTTTGTAATAGAATGAGAGAATTAAACCAATTTAACAAAATTATTTTACAAAAATTCTCTTCGAGACAGGCATATACATTTATTAAGGGTCAATATGTTCCAATCGTAATGACAAACGTGTCAGATGAGTCGGTTATAGAATTGGATAAAAGAAAATTTTATATTCAAAATTACGACTTTACAATGCTTGGATATTTGATTGATGAAGAAGAGTTTGAAGTTAAACCGGCAATATCTAGGGTATTACAAGTTATCGAAATAGATGAATCAAAACCAAAAAGAAAACCAAATAAAGTTGTTAAAGATGATGGTGTCTTTGAATTGTTTTTTGAAATCCCTATTTCGGACACATCGTATTCAAAAACCATGGAGTATACCGTAAATATGACGGTAGTTAAAACAAATAATGTTAGTACTTATGATGTTTATATAAACGGCGATTTTTACGGAACCGACATAACACAAATACCCTTAAACACAAATGATTACTTAGAATTTATTATAGTTAAAACTAATAATACAATTTCTTCATCTATAATGACAAATTGTAAGTTAGTTTAATTTTCACCATATATATCTTTCTTTACTACACATTTTTCTTTAATAAGTAATTCTAAAAATTTATAAATTTTAATTCCTGTAGAATCGCAATGTTTTTTTAACAATTCGTGAGATTCTTTAGAAATCTTAATATTTTTTATTTCTTTTTTATTTTTTTCCATAAAGATAAAAAAAGCAGAAAATTAGGCGCTCATTTATAAATACTTTTTAAAAAGTAAAGATTTTTCATTTTTAATGTAATATTTATCTATAAAATAAATCTCTTAGATAAAAATTAATTATGGCAACTACAACTACTACTCAAAAAGTTTTCGTGTCTCCGGGTGTATATACATCTGAAACGGATTTAACTTTTGTGGCTCAAAGTGTTGGTGTTACAACACTAGGACTTGTTGGTGAAACACTACGAGGTCCGGCATTTGAACCTATCTTCATAACTAACTATGATGAATTTACTGCAATGTTTGGCGGTACTGAACCAACAAAATTTGTTAACACACAAATACCTAAATATGAAGCAGCTTATATTGCTAAGGCATATTTACAACAATCAAACCAACTTTTCGTAACAAGAATTCTTGGTTTATCAGGATATGATGCGGGTCCTTCATGGAGTATCACCGTTGATGCAAACGTTGATGGAACAACAATTGGGTACGATAATCTTCCTGGCACATCGTTTAATGTTGGTTTTACAGGAACAACTGGAGGTACTTTTGGTTTTACTACAGGTAATTTACCTACTCAGGTTACATCAAATTATACCGCACAATATAGAACTACCAATGGTAGTGTGTCAACATACGAACAAGATTTTGCTTCGTATATTGGAGGTATTATTATAAATAATTCCCTTTCATCAACAACATCAGTTGTTTATGGGTCAGTTCCATCTCCGGACTACAAAACATATATTTCAGGTTTAACAAATATTCAAAATGCGTTTTCATCGTATAATGTTTATTTACCGAGTAATGATTTAACAGCCGCGGCAAATGACACATGGTATTATGCAACTTTTGACAATACAACCGGAAATGTGTATACAGGATATTCATATTTTTATGGTATCGATACTTTAACTGATAACGGAGGTGGTAATTACCAAGGTAACATAACTGGTTATAGTTACAATTTTACGGGTACATCTTTTGCAGACTATAACAATCTTGTTGTTGCAACATTACGTTCAAGAGGTATATCGGAATATAATAGCACACAACATGGCCCACAATATCAAGTTACAGGTACAAGTGATGTGAGTTTGGTTACAACGGGTTCATATTCTTCAACGCAATCAAATCCATTTTCAACATTCTTAATATCAGGTAAAACTTATGATAGTAATATATTTTCATTTGAAGTAAGTCTACAAGAGTCTGACAGTAAATACATTAGTAAAGTTTTAGGTGCGGATAACTTCGGTAAAAATAGAACTCAGGTTCCGTTGTTTGTTGAAGAAAATTATCCGGGTTTATTAAACTATCTTTATAATAAAGGTTATATAAAAGGTCTTAATTCTACATTAATTTCATTAGACAGTGCAAAAAGTTTATCAAACACATCTATCGCATGGAATTTAGAAAAATACACTAGTCCGTCAACACCATTTTTTGTTTCCGAATTAAGAGGTAGTGAAGTTTTTAATTTGTTTAGATTTATATCAATTTCAGATGGTACCGCGGCAAATACACAAATTAAAGTTTCAATTGCGGGAATATCATTTAATAACCAAAATTTTGACGTTTTAGTTAGAGATTTTTATGATACTGATACAAGTCCAGTTGTTATTGAAAAATTCACAAATTGTAATTTGGATATTAATTCAAATAATTTTATCGCCAAAAAAATTGGTTCTTCTGATGGAGAATTCCAATTAATATCAAAATATATTATGGTTGAAATGGCAGATGAATACCCAATTGATGCATTACCTTGTGGTTTCCGTGGATACAATCAAAGAGTTTACGCAACAACAAATAATATATCACCATTACCTTATTATAAAATAAAATATAATACTCCGGGTGAAACAGTTTATAACCCTCCTTTTGGTAATACATCGGGTGGAGATAACATTTCAACTTCAAATGGAGATAATATTAGAAGAACATATTTAGGTTTTTCAAGTAGATTAGGTAGTGACGATTCATTAGTTCAATATAAGGGTAAACAAAATCCAGTATCTAATTTTGATACTGCGGTTGAAGGTGATGAGTGGAGCTATAGAACTAGAGGATTCCATATGGATTCAGGTGCAACCGTTATTACAATTGCAAATTCATTCAACACAAGTGGTGAGACGGCTTTTGATTGTGGGATTGGGTCTTTTAGGTCTGAACCAACAACACAACAAAATCCATATTATTATATCTACGCTAGAAAATACACAGCATTTTTTGCTGGTGGTTTTGACGGATGGGACATCTATAGAGAATATAGAACAAATGAAGATAGATTTAAATTAGGAGGTACAGGTTATTTGGCAGGTGCTTCGGTTAGTACAAGATACCCAACCGCAACAGGTTATGGTATGTTTAAACAAATAACCGTTAATCAAAACACGGTTGATTGGGCTAACACAGATTATTATGCATATCTTTTAGGTATAGAAACATTCTCAAACCCTGAAGCAACAAATATTAATATTTTTGCTACGGGTGGAATTAATTTAATAGATTTTAACGGTCTTTCTGAAGATGCGATTAGTATGATTCAATACAGTAGAGCGGATTCAATTTATATCGCAACAATGCCGGATTTTGATATGTTTACACCGGATAGTACAAATACAGATAATAAAATATTACCACAAGAAGCGGTTGATATTTTAGAAGAAACTGGTATAGATTCAAACTACACTGCAACGTATTATCCATGGGTATTAACAAGAGATACTGTTAATAACACACAAATTTACTTACCGGCAACCGCTGAAGTGGTAAGAAACTTAGCATTAACCGATAACGTTTCATTCCCTTGGTTCGCATCTGCGGGTTATACAAGAGGTATTGTTAACTCTGTTAAGGCGAGAATTAAACTAACACAAGAAGATAGAGATACGTTATACATTGGTAGAATTAACCCAATCGCAACTTTCTCTGATGTGGGAACTGTTATTTGGGGTAATAAAACACTTCAAATTGCAGATTCAGCTCTTAATAGATTAAACGTTAGAAGATTGTTATTACAAGCACGTAAATTAATTTCTGCGGTTGCGGTTAGATTATTGTTCGAACAAAACGACCAAATAGTTAGACAACAATTCTTAGATAGTGTTAACCCAATACTTGACGGTATTAGAAGAGATAGAGGTCTTTATGATTTCCGTGTAACAGTTTCTTCTTCTCCTGAAGATTTGGATAGAAATACTTTAACCGGTAAAATTTATCTTAAACCAACAAGAGCATTAGAATTTATAAACATCGAATTCTTAATAACTCCAACGGGAGCGTCTTTTGAAAATATATAATTTATACTTACCTTTAACCCCCGGTTTTAAAAAACTGGGGGTTTTTTATTATCTAATATATTTATTGTTATGAAAAGATTATTCGAAGGGTTTAAAGATATTGATACTCCTGATATGAAATATTATGCGTTCGATTGGGATGATAATATTGTGTCGATGCCAACCAAAATTATTTTAAAAAATGAAGATGGTGATGAAGTTGGTATGGGAACTGAGGATTTTGCGGAATATAGAACTAAGATTGGTAAAGACCCCTTTAAATATAAGGGGGATGTTATTGTGAACTTTGCTGAAGACCCATTTAGAAATTTCGGTACTAAGGGTGACAAACAATTTTTAATTGATGCTATGAAAGCCAAAGAGGCTCCGGCGTTTAGTGATTTTAAAGAGGCAATAAATAACGGGTCTATTTTTTCAATAATCACCGCAAGAGGTCATTCACCAAAAACTTTAAGAACAGGAGTTTATAACTATATTACAACAGGGTTTGGAGGAATTGATAAAAAACAATTATTAAAAAATTTAAAAAAATTTAGAGATTTTACAGACCAAGAAGATATGTCCGATAAAGATTTGATTGAAAATTATTTGGACTTATGTAAGTTTTATCCTGTGTCATATCAAAACGAACAAGGAGCAAAAAATCCCGAGGAAGCAAAGGTTATGGCGATGGATGAATTTGTGAGTTATATTAAAGAATTATCTTCAGAATTAAATAAAAAGGCGTTTTTAAAGAAAGATATTGGAAACAAATTTTTACCTACGGAACCTTCAATTGGTTTTTCTGATGATGATATAAGAAATGTTGAAGTAATGAATAGGCATTTTAATAATAAAGCAGATAATATAGTTAAGACATATTCAACTTCAGGAGGAATTAAGAAACGAATGAATTAAATATTTATATTAATACTGGATACTGGAACTGGATAATATATAATAAATAAAAAAGAAAAAATAAAAGTAAATAGAAAAATTTTCATTTACCCACTATTTATAAAAATAAATAACAAAATTAAAAAAATACAACTATGGCTGATTTACTGATGAAAATGCCGATACCTTACGAACCAAAAAGACAAAACCGGTTTATATTAAGGTTTCCTTCAACTTTGGGAATTAATGAGTGGTTTGTGGAATCAACAGCACGTCCGCATATTACTATTAATGCAACTGAAATTCAGTTTTTAAATACTTCAACATATGTAGCCGGTAGATTTACTTGGCAGACAGTTCCTGTGACGTTTAGAGACCCAATTGGACCTTCTGCGGCACAAGCTCTTATGGAGTGGGTTCGTTTAACTGCTGAGTCTGTAACAGGTCGTATGGGTTACGCTGCGGGGTATAAGAAAGATATTGATTTGGAGATGCTTGACCCAACCGGAGTTGTGGTTGAAAAATGGATAATGTATGGTACATTCTTATCGGATGTTAACTTTAATACGTTATCATATAGTCAAGACGGATTGGCAACAATTGGTGCGACTTTGAGAATGGATAGATGTGTATTGGTTTACTAATATTTTAATGACTTAATAATAATCCATATTTTTATATTAAACATATAGAAGTATGGATTTTTTTATTAAAAATACTTTATAAGTAAACATATTTTACTACATTATTAGTAATAAATTTAAAATTATGGATACACAATCAAGAGATTACGGACAACAAAACTTAACACTTCCACATGATATAGTGCCATTACCATCTGGTGGGTTATTTTATAAAAATAAAAAACAATCGGTTAAGGTTGGTTATTTGACCGCCATGGATGAAAATATCATTATGGGTGGCGGAACGGACTTTGCAACAAATTTACTTAGGGCTAAACTTTATGAACCCGATTTTAAAGTTGACGATATGTTGGAGGGTGATGTTGAAGCGATTTTAATATTTTTAAGAAATACCGCCTTCGGTCACGATATAACAATATCTGCGGTTGACCCGTCAACAAAAAAAGAATTTTCTACGGAAGTTTCATTGGGTGAATTAAACATTAAGAAGGGACAGTCTCCGGATGAAGAAGGGATGTTTTTAATTACATTACCCGTTTCAAAAACAAATGTTAAAATAAAACCATTAACTTGGGGTGAATCGGCAAACTTAAATAAGGTTTTAGAAACATATCCTGCGGGAAGGGTTCCTCCAAAAATAACTTTAAGATTACAAAAAGAGATTGTTGAAGTAAATGGTGATAGAAGTATTGCAACCATAAGTCAATTTGTCGAACAAATGCCTATTGCAGATTCAAAATTTATTAGAAAATTTTTAAATGACAATGAACCAAGATTAGATTTAACCAGAATTATTATAGCCCCATCAGGAGAAAAACTAACTGTCAATGTTGGTTTTGGGGTTGACTTTTTTCGCCCTTTCTTCTAATTACAGAAAAATGCAACTTGACGAATTTTATTATTTAAGTTCGTTATTAAAAATAAGTTATAGTGATTTCGAAAAAATGCCCGTTTTTATGAGAAAATATCTTTTAGAAAAATGGGTCGAAAATAACCAAGAGGACTGAAAATTCAGTCCTTTTTATATTTATAAATAAAATTAATTATGGCAGATGATGAAAAATCAAAAGGTTTAGAAGAAAGTTTTAAAAAACTTAGTGATGAGTATATGCCTAACGTTTTAAAAGCGATGGGTGAATTACAAGGTGCTGCAAGAAATTTAAATAGTACCTTTGGTCAGGGTGGAGATAGGATTAATGAAATGCAAAAAGCTCTTGGGTATGCGAACGCTGCGGTGACTAAGCTAGGTGGGAATATGGACGACGCTGTTAGAACTATGCAAGACATTGCGTTAGGTACTCGAAGAAACGTATTGGCGGCACAAGAAGACGTTAGTAAATTATATGCTGCGTCGAAAGTTTTAGGTCCTTATTCTGATGTTAGACAACTTGTTTCTAGTTTAACAGATGTCGGAGTTCAATTCGCACAAGCCGGTGAAGAAATACAAAAATCAATGAATTATGTAAGAACATTAGGTCTTAATACGCAACAAATTATGAGTGATGTCACCAATAACATGGCTATGATGAATAAATTTAATTTCTCAAACGGTGTTGAGGGATTAACAAAAATGGCTGCTCAAGCTTCAATTTTTAGGTTTGATATGAGTGATACATTTACACTTATGAATAAAGCTCTTGACCCAGAAGGGGCTATAGAGTTATCATCTGCATTCCAAAGAATGGGTGTTACTGCTGGAGACCTAACTGACCCATTTCAGTTGATGTATAAGTCGCTTAACGACCCCGAAGGACTACAAAAGAGTTTAGGTCAAATGACCGAAAAATTTAGTTATTTTGATGATAAGACAAAAACATTCAAAATAAGTCCTGAAGGAATGTTGCAAATGAGGGAATTGGCGAAACAAACTGGTATAAGTTATGAGTCATTATCTAAATCCGCATTGGCATCGGCTAACTTAAGTGCCGCTTTAAAACAAATAAATCCGTCAATTAATTTCAAAAGCGAGGAAGACAAACAATTATTATCAAACATTGCACGGATGGGTAAAAGTGGTGAATATGAAGTTAGTGTTACGAATGAGAAAGGAGATATAGAAAAGAAAAAATTATCAGATTTAAGCCAACAACAAATGGATAAATTAATTAAAGAACAAAAAGAAGGTCCAAAAACTTTAGAAGATTATGCTAGAGGTCAAATGAAAACCATGGATATAGTTCAGGCTGATTTACATTATATAAGAGTTAATTTAGAGAGTGGGGCTGCGACTGCAAAACAAATAATGGAAACTGAAAAGTTAATAAGAGATGTGACAACTTCATCAACAGATATAATTGCAAAGGCATTTCCAACCCAAGATGGCGTAAGAAAAGAGACTGAAACTGCAGTATCAACTATGTTAGGGGCAATTAAAGAATTGACATCGGGTAATGTGGATTCAAAACGAGTTGCTGAATTGGGTGATTTATTTAATAGTCAAATGAAAAACCTTGAAGGTCAAGGACTTGAAAAGATAAAAGAAACGATGATAAAACTAAAAGAGAATGTTATAGATAAAGGTAGTGCATACAAGTCAAAAATATTAGAACCATCAAAATCAACAGGTAAAGTTGAATCTACAAAAACAAGAGACAATAAGGTATCTGTCGAACAAAATACTAATGTTTCCGGCGAAATAAAATTCAAAGTAGAGGCCGGAAATGCTAACACGACACAGATAGAGGCTTATTTAAATACACCGGATTTCAAACGAGCGGTTTATAATGCATTAACAAACATGGACGCTAATGCGGTTACCAATCTTAAAAAGAGTTTAAAAATTAGTTAAAAAAAACAACTTAATCTATTTATTATAAAACACGTTAATGGCAAATAGTCCTTTAGATTTCCCTTCATCACAAACCTTTAGAAATAGGTTGATAGTTAGAAATTTGGCACCATACCCAAAGTCGCCAAGAAGGGTTAATCCGCCAACAACTTATGAAATTATACAATCTGACTTACCGGTTATTGACAGTCCGGACGAGTTAATAGACCAACCAACCTTTGCAAACACATTATACCCATTAAACCAATATGGAGCAAATAATGGATACGAACAAGTTAGAGACCCAAATACATTACAAAACACAAATTCAAATGAAGGAGAATATGGTTTTGATGACGTTCAGTTATTACAATCAGGTATAAACGAAGCTCCTGAATGGAAAAGATTAAACCCATATGGTGACGGAACAAATGTAATTGATTCTGCTGAGGATATTGCAAGTCTTGATATTTTTACAATAACAAGACAAAACCAATCAAACGCCCAACCATATCCAACAACTTTCGTTTCTTCGTTTTATGCTCCCGCATCTATATTATTAGGTGCAAATCCTAGAGGTAGTAATGGAAGTTTATCACAAGATTCGTTTCTTGCTAAATTAGGTGCGAATGTGTTAAGAAAAGAATTTCAAGATAGAATTGCTCGAGAAATTAAAAAGAAAACAATTGGTAGGGCAAACATTTTTAATGCAAATAGTGGTACTGATGTGTTAGGTTTAGTTACCGGGACAATACCATTAATTGAACCAAATTATCAAATTACCGCACCATTAAACCCAATTGTTGCAGCATCTGATTTGGCACTTAGACTTGCCGGAAGTATAGTACCAATTTCAACAATACCCGGTTCATATTTTGACCCATCAATTAATCCGGGTCAACCAACTACAATACAACAATTACAGAACGCATATAATAAAACAATAGGTCAAACTGTGTTAGGACAAATATTAGGTGCTCCTAAATCAGGTTCCCAATTGTTTTTAAACAATACAGGGGCGGGTCAAAAAGCAAGATTATTTAAAAATTTAGATTTTAATAAATTTAAACCTAATTACGAAAGAAATTTCTTAGATAGAGTTTCAGGTGCAATTACGGGTGGTAGGTCTGACAATAGTGATTTTTATATAGGGTCAACAAACTCGGAACCGTCAAGAGCGATGTCACCAAGTGGTTCGTTACCGGTTGACGAGTTTGGTAGAGAGGTACAGGCACCCGTTTACGGACCTACAGAATTGGCGAAGTTATATGAAGGTGAGGTAAGTAAAAATATTAAATTAGGTGCGAACGGGCCGATATATAGTGATGGAGGAGGTATTGAAGGAGGGTTTACATGGGTATCACCGAAGTATAAGGGCAATGCGGGTAAGTATGTTGGGCCGGGAGGTGATGTTATTAGAGAAAACGCGGATTTTAAAAGTGCCTCATTTGGACCTACGGAATCGACAAAATTAGAATTTAAACCTGGGTCAATACTTGATGAAACACAAAGACTTGTAAATAGTCAACCTGACGGCTCAAAAAGATATCAACATGTTGGAAACGCTATAGACCAAGTTAGTAAGATTTTTCATGATGGATATAGAGAAATGACTAAAGGTTCAAAAGTTTTGACGTATGTTGGTGATATAGGACAAGAAAAGGGTTCGGAGTATTGTAGAGTTTTTACAAAAGACACTCCGTATCTTCAATATAATGATTTACAAAAAACTGATGGAATTACAACTGAGGGTAGAAGATTCGCATATTCCGTTTTAGATAAAACATATAATCTTAATATCGCACCAAACAAAAGGGAGGGAGGTCAAGATTCAACTAATTTGGTAACCGGTAATGACGGTCAATACGCTAAAAAGTATATGTTTTCACTTGAAAATTTGGCGTGGAGAACATCAAATAGACCGGGATATACGGTGTCTGATTTACCAATATGTGAGAGAGGACCTAATGGGGGTAGAGTTATGTGGTTTCCGCCATATGAATTAAAATTTACTGAGGGGTCTACGGCGAACTGGAAATCGACAGATTTTTTAGGTAGACCTGAACCGGTGTATACGTATAATAATACAAGTAGAACAGGTTCATTATCTTGGAAAATTATTGTCGACCATCCGTCATCATTGAACGTTGTTGTTAATAAAGTATTAGCAAATGAGAATAATAAAGAAAGAATTGATTCGATATTAGAATCTTTTTTTGCGGGATGTAGAAAATATGATTTATATGATTTGGCTAAAAAATATTACAATGTTAATCCAAATGATATTTTAGAAATTCAAAAAGAAATACAAACAAGACAAGTTCCGGTTGAAAGGATTAAATATACCAAACAACAAGTAACAACAAATATTGATGCGGTCGCGGAAAAAACAGAACCGGGAATACCCGATTCAATACCTACCTTATCGGACTACAAAAACATTGGTGGGTATTTTGAGAACGATATACCAAAACCAAATCAAGACGCATTAAACTTTAAATCTACATATACAACATATACAACCCCTGCAAACATAAATACATATGCGACTAAATGTGCGGATACAAGAACGTTTTTTTCTACGGTAGTAACACCAAATTATAATAAATTAGACCAATTGGCAATTAAAATTGGTGAACTACTTACAAAATATCCGGGAGCTCAAAATACAATAACGATAAAAATAGATGGAAGTGCTTCAGCGCCTGCAACACAATCGTATAATAAAAAATTGTCGGTGAGAAGGATAAATTCACTAAAACAATTTTTTATAGACCATGAAAGAACTAAAACTTTTTATAATGAAAAAAGGTTATTATTTATAATTGGGAATGCGCTTGGAGAGACAGGGTCACCACAAGCGTTTGATGGTAATGGAAATCAAATTACCATAAACGCTCAAAACTGTAGTGATGAAAAAGGAGACACCTCAGTACCACAAAAAGATGTTTTTACTATAAGAGCAATGGCTTGTAGAAGAGCGGTTATAAGTGATATAACGGTTAATATAACACCTAACCCAGTTCCTGATGTAGTAACACAGGCCGGAGTCCCGGCGTCGTCATTTACAACCGAAGTCGACGTACCAAAAACAGAAGTTGATTCAGTTACGGTAACTGATGAAATAGAAAGGACAGTTATTAGAGATAATGTTTCAAAAAGAATTTTGAGAAGTTTATTATCTGAGTGTGATTATTTTGAAGTGGTTAAGGAACAAACGCCAATGGTGTATGATAATTTAAGAGAAAAACTTAAATTTTTCAACCCCGCGTTCCACTCAATGACACCCGAAGGTTTAAATTCTCGTTTAACATTTTTACAACAATGTTTAAGACCCGGAGATACAATACCTGTGATTCAAGAAGGGGGTAAGTTGGAATATAATAATGCGAGTAATACCGCATTTGGTGCTCCACCGGTTTTAATTTTAAGGGTTGGGGATTTTTATCACACTAAAATAATACCTGATAATTTGCAATTAACATATGAAGGGTTAGATATAAATCCGGAAGGGATTGGAGTTCAACCAATGATTGCTAACGTAACACTTAGTTTCAAATTTATTGGAGGACAAGGTTTGGCAGGGGCGGTTGATAAGATACAGAACGCATTAAGTTTTAACTATTATGCGAATACCGAGATTTACGATGATAGGGCTGATGTTACGGATACAAGTTATCAAGTCATAGATAAGGACTTGTTAGATTACTTTAACATTACTGTACCACCACCAAATATAAAACTTGGGGCGACACCACAAACATCTACAAACAATCAAACCATAGGTACAGTATTGTCGGCAACAACAACTGAAAGTGGGGAAACGGGAACTATTGAGTATAGATTATATATGAACGGTTTTATACAATCGGCTCAAGATTATTTTACTTCGGTTTTAAATAAAAATAAAGAAATTTTGGCACAATACAATAACGCGGTTAGGGAGGTTTGGAGTTCAAATAGGATTTATCAAGAAGGAAGGTTGGCGTATAACACATCAAAAGATGTTAATTTGTTTGGTAAACCTAAAGATTTGGAAAAAACGATAGAAAGTATTTTTTCTGAATATGTTAAAAATATTACAAATGATGAGGCAGGGTTAATAAAATTTATTAAAGGAACTCCGGATAATAGAAAAGATTTTTCTGACAAAGTTATTAGAGCATTAAAAGAGAGTTATAAAAAGGTTATTAATGAGTTAAAAGTAAACTTCCAAAGTTCTTTAAATGTTATGACACAATCTTTGGTTTCCGTGGAACAACAATTAATAAACAATTGTGCCAAGAACAATGTTGTTTTGTTGGGTCAAACAAATATATCTGGTACAGATGGATTCCAAGAATCAAATGGGTTTGTTAAAATTTATGTGACGACTCCAACAACAAAAGTTAGTGATAGTAAGTATACGGATACTTATAAAGAACTTGAAGGCGATACAAATATAATTGTAGGTAATATAATTGATTTTAACAATTTAATTGAAGCTGAAACAAGTTTTACTGAAAGTAAAAAACCAGGAGTATTAGTTTATGGAGAAAAATTAATAACTGAAGGAATTTTTAATTATTATTCGGAAGATACTAAGTTTAGCGATAAAGTCTTCCAAAGAGAATATTTCATAATTTCTCAAGAAATTATTGATAAAACAAAATACGCGTCTTTTAAACAAAAAATAATTGGAAATATATTAACTAACAAAGATTTATTTGGTAACGGTCAAATGGATTTAGAAAATCAATTTGATGGTTATTTTAATTCAGTTAGACCTATCTTTGAAAAAGAAAATAAAGTTACTTCGGCTTTTTTAAATACTATGGAAACAACCGTGTTGAAAAATTATATAACATATTCTCCATTTCAATCTGCAAAATTAAAAGGTTATGAATTCACATTCACAACAGAACAACAAGGTGCTGAAGTTGGATTTAAGGAGGCGAGAGAAAAATTAATTAAATCACTTGGGGTGATTGATAATGAATATAAAACAACCAACACATGGGCTGATTTAGCAACAGTTGGGTCTGTGAGTACGGTTGTTTGTAAAGTAAAACTTAACTAATGCCATTACAATATTACAATAGATATACGGATTTTTTAATTAATGGTCGTCAAACCGTTGTACCTTATGTTATTATACCACAAAAAACGACAGATAAAACATATGTCTACAAACTAGGTAAAAGTAGGTTAGATAAGATATCTCAAGAATATTATGGGTCACCATTTTTTGGGTGGTTAATACAACAAGCAAATCCGCAATATGGTGGGTTAGAAAATGGAATACCGGATGGTACGATATTAGTTGTCCCCTTCCCATTATTGGCATCATTGCAAGACTACAAAGGGTCGTTAGAAAATCATTTTTATTACTATGGTAGATAAAAAAATTCGATTTAAAATAAAAAAATAATTTATGGCAGGTGATTCAATAAAAGGAGACCAAAGTGGTAATATTTTAGTAGATTTCGATTATAACAATATTATACTTGTTGACCCTAATAAAATTAAAGACAGTAAAGGTAAAATATCTGAGAGATTGGTAGACCATGAAAATATGGTTATGTATGCTAATTTGGAAGCGGAATTGTTACCAAGAACTAAACTTAACGTTGGGTCGTCTCCGGATAAAATAAGAACAATATCTATTGCCAAACTTAATTTTTTAAAACCAAATAATGGGCGTGAATTTACAACACAATATTACGATGAACTAACCGGAAAGGGGACAACCCAAGGTAACGGTTCTAATCAAATTAATTCCACATATATACCCCCATCTAATGGGGAGAGAGGATATAATAGATTAGATGTGTCAAGTGACGGAGGTCAAGGGTCGATAGATAATGGACTATTAGGAATAACCAGTATTAATGTTAAAATTTCGGGTTCGTTCATACCTACAGTAACAATGTCATTGGAGGACGTTCAAGGAAGGGCGTTGTTTCAATTAGGGGAAAATTCACCATACTCAGCATTTTTTCACCTACCGTATCCACCATTTTATTTAACTTTAAAAGGTTATTTCGGGCAGGCCGTTAGATATCAGTTAAACCTAACAAAGTTTAATGCGAATTTTAACAGTATGGGGGGGAATTATCGAATAGATTTAGAATTTCAGGGATACAAATATAATATACTAAATGAGATTACCATGGGTTTTGTTATGGGAACACCCCATATGTATTCGTCAAGGTTTGACATATCAAACTCAACATCTACCGCAACCCCATCAAGTTCTTTAAAGGCTCAGGCATCTCAGCAAAGTGAGATATCACAAAATAGTAGTAATAGTAAGCAAACGGTTGTAAAACAAATGTTCGTTGAAAAAGGTTATCAAAAAATATTGGAAGTTTATAATGAATACAAGGTAAAGGGATTGATTGACAAAAATGTTCCCGAACTAACTATTCAACAATTAATGGATAAACTTCAAAAATTTGAAGATACAATAATGGATAATTTTAAAAAGGCGGATGTGCAACCTTTAACTGATATTCGAAATTATCAAGAAAAATTAAAAAATATTTATGGGATTGTTTATTCCGACCCCAATTCGTTTTTTTCTCAATATGTGAACCCAAAACCATTTATTGGTATTGATGGAACATATTATTATGCATATAAAGACGAGATTAAGGATGAAGATGAGGTTAAAGTATTTTCTAAAGTTACCGGGGATATAAGCAATTATAATAAAGTTTTAGATGAAAACCCAACGTTGGGTAAGAATGGTTCTAACCCAATTACGAATAAAATAACCGCATCTTGTTTGACGGCAACAACAACTCCGGATAAAATAGATTGGGAAAGAACCACAACCGAACAAGATGGTATTGTATCCCCAACGGTTTTTCAAGTCGAACAATTAATCTCAAGGTATAAGAATTTATTTAAACCAAAGGTTGTTGGAAGTGTTGGGGATGTTGCAAAAAGTATTTTTAGTCAATCAGCACCGGGAGAAAAATATACTACAGCGGTTAATAAGGGACCATCAATAGTAATTGAAAAACCGTATTTTTTTGTGATTGACGGTAAAGACAGATTTAAGCAAATTGTTAATGAGATGAATGCAACTGCTAATAAAATATTGTCTGAATATGAAACTAAAATAACGAAAGAATTAAGGGATAAAATTGAAGATAAAAAAACCGGATTAGGGTTTACACCTACGGTTAGAAATATTATTGCAATTATTATGGCGTCGGCGGAAGGTTTTATAAGACTTTTAGATGACGTGCATACGAAGGCTTGGAATGTCAGGTTAGACCCGGTTAGAAAATCTGCGATATTAAATAATACAAGTTCTGTGCCGAGCGTAGAAACAAAAAATGTAGTTCAAACAACTACAGAAAACTCTTCGAATTCTGGGTTATCTCAAATTCCGGTATTCCCTTGGCCGCAATATTTTGTGGAATCTCTTGACGAAAAAAATAAATATCAAATAAAATATCCGGGAGACCCATCTGAGATTAATAGGACTCAGGCTTATAACTATGACAAATGGCCCGAGGTTGAATTTGTTGAAGAGTTGATAAACGGTATTACAAAAACAAATCAAGCACCTTCAACACCAACCCCAAGTGATGTTGCAGAATTTACCCCATTACTTAATATTAATGCGATAGAGTTTCCGCAAAGTGATGTTATATATGCAAACAAACAAGAAATTAAATATTTTTATGAAATTTGGGAAAGACAATTTTTAACTTCTAGATATGAAAACTATGCTAGAATTACAGAAAAATCAGGTTCCGAGTTTGAAAATTTAATACAATTAATTAGTGATGTTGAATCTTCGAATATCTTAGATACCTTGGGTGTTAGCAATCCATCATTGAATATGAAGTTAAAAGAGTATGCGTTTAAGGCTGAAGATTATATTGAATCCCTTAAATCATTTTCAAGAGACGGGCATAGTGATTCGTGGAAAAATTTTATAAAAGATATATTTGTAACTCCGTATATTAAAAGTATGACGGACCAACCAAACAAACTTTTAACCACTGAAAATTTGGGTAAACAAACAACCTCAAAGGTTGATAGGTCTAAGTTAGATATTATCGTTAAATCTACATATACAAATAAACCAATAGTTTTAGATACGGTACCGTTTACAAATGAAGATTGGGTTAGTAAAAATGTTGTAGATGTACCAAATCAAAATTCTCTTTATAACACAACAAAAACTCTTTTAATAAACGAACAAACTAATATAATATCCGACTTTAACGATATTAATAATTACACAACAAATAGACCGGTTACTAATTTTTCGTATATGGAAGTTTCAAATCCATTGGCGATTGCAAATGCGTATTCACCACAGAGTTTAACCAGTTTTATTAAAGATTTTTACTATAAAAGAACACCATCACAATTTGTGCCTAGTGAAGGGTTTTGTTATTTTACAACCCCTAAAAACCAAAACGCAACAAACTTTGGGGCTCTGACACAAAATTTACCAATAAGGACAACAACATCAATGTTGAATACTCCGTTTTTTATAAATTCAATTGTTGAAGGTGTTGCCGCAGAAAAATCAGGTCTTGATTACCCATATTTGGAATCGTCGTATTTGTTTATAAATTCATTACCATTAATATCGTTAAGGGAGAGGTTAAAGACTAAGGGAACAAGTCTTAGTGATTTGGATTATATGTTTGCAAATCTTAAAAAGTTTGCGTCTATACATAAGTTACCGTATGCTTGGATATTAAAAATCGGCTCTCTATGGTATAGATATAAGAATTTTATACAGACCGGTAATGATATACTTTCAAGTACTATATGGGCTGACACTGACTACAAAAAAAACTTTGACCCCGTATCAAGTAATCCTCAAAAAAAATATATATTAACGGTTAACGGAAAAACCGGAACAACCATTCAACTTGAAGCGGTTACAACAAATGCAACCACAATTCAAACAGGGTTTTTCCCCAAATTAATAGATGAGTTTAATTATTTTTATAGGGGTTATAATCTTTATAAAACATTTAGCGACCAAGAAATACAAGAATCTATAAATGGTGGGTTAAAGTTATTTAATTTCACAAAATCAAATTTAAATCTAACTCAATTAGTTCCTCCATCAATAATTCCTACCACTTTGAATTTATTTACTTGGAGTGTGTTATTACCAGGTGATAACAAATACTATACATTACCATCATGGGGAGGAGACCAAAATCAAATTATTGATTCGATGGTTGAAAATAATGGATTAGTTGCGGGTGCTTCGTTAATTGGAAATCCATCAGTTTATAATGGGTCAACAAGATTATTATGGAATGCGCCTAACTATGGTTACTTTGATAAGTCGCAAATTAAAAAACCAAACTACACTGATTATTTAAATAAAATTGATGGTAGTAGTGGTAATTTAAGTCCATTTGCGTTATTGAATAAAGATGAGTATAGTAAGATAGAAGATATTTTTTCGGTTTTTGATAAAAGTATGTTAGATACGTTTGAGACAGAGTTTTTGAATTTTTCTAAGTCGGCAAAAAACGCTCAGACTCTTGGAAAATCACAATCAATATTATTTAAAGACCCCGCAAATGCGTCAATAACGTTTACGAATTTCCAACTTCTTTTTAGAAATTTAATGACTTTGAGAACTAAAAACAATAAAGAGTCTGAGGAACAATATTTTACAAATTCTATTACGGAGCAGTTTACAACATATAATAATATTATTGAAGATTTTTTAAATTATGACGTAATATTGAAACTTGGTAATCCATCAAATTATGATAGGTTTATTTTTGATTCTGTGTTGTTACATCTTTCAGGAACTCCGTCTAGTTTTGTAACATATTTGGAAACACCAGAAATATTTAAACCATATTTGGCCGGTACTTTACCAAGTGTAAATGGTGGTGTTACATTAAGAGCATCACAAGCATTAAGTGTCGCCAATAATCAGGCGTGGAATGAGTTATATTTAAGTGTTGGATTTTCAACTATTAATGAGTTGGTGTATAAAGATAGCGGTTCATATATTACAGATTTTTTTATTGATAATAACATAGAATTTACCGCGGACAATGTTAAAAAATTGGCATCAATTATTAAAATTTATGCAACACAAAAATTAGTGGATTCCAAAATGAATTCTTCTAAATTTTTTAAACTATTAAATGATTATTTTAAAAGTTGTAATAAATTACAAAATGATTCCTTAAATAGAGTATTAACAAAAATAAGAAAAACTTTACCGAACTACTCTGAAGCTCCCGAAAAGACGATAAATTCTTCAGTATCTGGTAATCAACCAAAAGTTGATATATGGGAAAATCTAAAGGCATTAAATGACAAGTGGATTGCAGGTGGTGATTTTACAAGTAAAACTTTTTTGGAAGATATTTTAATGCTAGATAAAGCGAGTAGAAATGTTGGGGATACATTATATATTGATATTTTTTCATTAAGAGATTTTTTATCTGAAAAAAGTAATATTGGTGCAATGTCGGTATATTCGTGTATTGCGAATATACTAATTTTTAATAAGTTTACAATAATGAATCTACCCTCATATGTTAATTTTTATAATAAACAAGATGTGGATGGAACCGACCAAGTTAAGTTAGAGTCAACTTCAAAATTTGCGGATAATATGTGGGGTACTTTTTTAGGTGTTGATTATAGAGAATCAGGACCAAAACTTGTTTGTTTTTTTACAGGAACACCATCTAGGTATTTAGATTTAGATGAATCTAAAAATTTCTTATTTAGAAGTGATGGGATACAATTAGATAAAAGTAATCCATTAAATGAGAGTCAAGAAGGAAAAAAAGATTATGCGTTATCTAATAGGTGTGTAGGTTTTAATGTTGACATTGGAATAAGAAATCAAAATGTGTTTCACTCCTTCAATGTTTCACAAGCGGCCGGTAAAGGGACATCAGAGTCAATATCTACGTTATACAATATGATGCAGCAGGCGGGCGGTAGAAATACTTCAACCCAAAATGTTAGTTTATATAATTATTACTCTCAAAGAAGTTATGGGTGTGAAGTTGTTGGTTTTGGAAATGCGATGATACAACCGACAATGTATTTTAATTTAAAACACGTTCCAATGTTTAATGGGCCGTATTTTATTACAGATGTGAGTCATGTTATAACTCCGGGAACCTTCCAAACATCTTTTAACGGAACAAGACAAGGGGTTTATGATTTACCGTCAATCGATACGTACTTGCAAAGTATTAATCAAAATCTTTTAACTAAATTAGAACAATTGGTTAAAAATAGTAATGAAGAAACTCAAACATCAAATTCTTCCGGATTACAAAATAATGCGGGACAAACAATCCAATCTTCAAGTAATGCTCCGGACACTGAAAATAGTTGTAAACCGGACACGTCATATACAACATATGTGGTTACCGCATCTACTGCTAATAGTATTAATCAAAATAATTTAACACAGGCAATAAAGAGAGCTGGTGTTAGTAATGAGTTAGGTGCTGCAATCTTTATATTATGTTACTTGAGAACATATAAAGAAAATGTGTTTAATGGTTATAACAATAACTATTCAATGGTAACCCTTGACAAAAAATATCAAACCACATTAGATTCCAATCCGGGATTTGTTAATAAAACTTATTGTTGTATATCAAGCAAGGCAATATCTACAACCAAGTCAATTGCAATTATTAATTTTAAAACTTTAGATTTGTTTGTTGGTTTTATGAAATCAATTTTACAACCCAAAATTAATCAAATTAAGGACATGGGTATCTATAAATTTTATTATTGTAGTGAATGGCAGGACAATTTTATTACAGTTGAAAATTTCAATGCGGGTAAAGATACTACGTATAAAAAAACACTTGATGATATTAATTCGGCATTATCACTTATTAAAGACCCATTGACTGGATTTGATTTAGGAAGTGAAACGGATATTAAAAAATTTGTTTATGGTAAGAGTTATACTCCCACTCCAACACCTACACCGTCACAAGTTGTAAATCCTACACCACAAAATGTTGTAAGTACACTAACAATAGAAAGAATAAAGGCGGGTAATAACGACACTAAAATAACATTTAAAGTTGCTAGTAATGTTGGAAAGTGGAAAATATCTGATATAAAATTCAATTTACCATCTAACTCGCCTGTAGGTATTCGGGATGGCTCAACAGGAAGTAGAGTAACTGACGAACAGTGGTATGTTAATCCATATGGATTGGTGGTTCAATTAAATCCAACAAATCGTTTATTGTCCGGAAGTTATAATTTTTCATTCCAAGTAACCGTTATACCAATAACAAGTAATGGAGACCCCGATACTACAAGGTCGACAAAATATGAAATAATTACAAGTAACGTTGTAATTCCATAAAACTTTGATATTTATAAATAAAACATATAATATGGACTTAACATCAAAATTAAACAACTATCTTGGAAAACAGGGACAATACTCAGAACAATCTATGGGTAATGGAACAAAAGAAGTTTGTGATTTAGAAACAGGAGATTGTTACGTTGTTAGAGAAAAAGACGGACTTATTGAAAGAGCCGGACATCAAACAACTGTAAATAGACAAGTAAAAGTAGAAACCGTAAGAGGTATAAAACAATTATTAAACGATTAATTAAAATGGCAATTGATAAGAAGATTCTTAGAGAAATAGAAAGATATAGAAGTATTAATAAATATATTATGGAGCAAGATGCTCCTCCGCCACCTCCTCCACCTGCGGAAGGGGATGCGGGTGCACCACCACCTTCACCTGAACCGGGAGGAGATGCGGGAGCACCACCACCTGCGGGAGGTGCCGATGCGGAGGCACAACCAATTGACGTTTCTGCGGATGATGAAGTTGAAAAAATTGATAATAAGGGAAAATCCGAAGAAGGGGAGGATGATACTGAAGAGTTAGAGATAACTGATTTAGTTACATCACAGGAAAATATTGAAAAAAAGCAAGAAGAATATTTTAATAATTTATTTTCACAATTATCTAACTTGGAATCCAAGTTGGTTGATATGGACCAAATTGTTGCCAAACTTAATAGTTTGGAGAACAAGATTGAGAAGTATAGAGAAAAAACACCACAAGAGAAATTGGAATTAAGGAGTTATGATTCATATCCTTTTAATCAAAAGTTATCTGATTTTTTTACAGATAAACAAGCTGATATGGAAAAAACAGGAAAAAATGAATATGTTTTAACTACTGATGATATAACAGATATTTCAGACGGTGAGATTAAAAATACTTTTTCACCAAACGATGAAGACGAAACTACGATGTAATTATTAAATTTTTAAAAATATATATTTGGATATCACAAATCGTGATATCCATTTTTATTTATTTGACATAAGCAAAAACTATTACTATACTTGTAATATAAATAAACAATTAAAATTAAACAACTATGATGAGTGCACTCGACGCCGTATTGGCACAGTATGAAAAAAATCAAAGTTCTGGCGGAGCCCAAAACAAGATGTCGCAAGACGAAAGAATGAAAAAGTATTTTGCTTTGTTATTAGGAGACAAAGAAAAATCAGGACAAAGAAGAATTAGAATCCTACCAACACCCGATGGTTCTTCACCATTTAAAGAGGCTTGGTACCATGAAATCCAAGTTGGAGGTCAATGGCAAAAATTCTTTGACCCGGGAAAGAATGACAACGAACGTTCACCACTAAATGAGGTTTACGAAGAATTAAATTCTACGGGTAAAGAATCTGATAAAGAATTAGCAAAACAATACAAATCTCGTAAATTCTACATTGTTAAAGTTATTGACAGAGACAAAGAAGAAGACGGACCAAAGTTTTGGAGATTCAAACACAACTATAAGAATGATGGTATTCTTGATAAAATCATTCCTATTTGGAAGAACAAGGGTGATGTAACAGATGCTGAAAAGGGTCGTGATTTGATTATTGAATTAACAAAATCAAAGACAGGTAAAGGTAAAGAGTATACTTCGGTATCTACCATTATGTATGACGACGTTCAACCACTTTCGGAGGATAAAGACCAAATGAAAGAGTGGATGAGTGATGAGTTAACTTGGAGAGATGTCTATTCTAAAAAACCTGTTGAGTATTTGGAGGCAATCGCACAAGGAAAAACACCGAAATGGGATAATGACAAAGGTGGTTATGTGTATGGAGATAGTGAAGAATCTACTACAACTATTGGTGGTGGTTCAAAATCTAAATCTTATGTTGACCCTCAAATGGATTCTGAGGTTGACACAGAGTTACCATTCTAATTAAACTTAAACTTTAAGGGTGGGGATAAAACCTCACCCTTTTTTAATCGTTAAATTTATGACTTACAAATTAAAAACAGAACCCGAGATTGTTTACTATATGGAAACGAAAGAGTGTACCATAGAGGATGAAAATGGGGTTCAACACGAAATAAGGATTAGCGAACATAGTAAAGGAGGTGACTTTTTTATACTTGAAGAAGGTATATGGAAAGAAATAATAGATAAAGAATTAATGACTTGGATTGTTGAAGATTTACCTAACGAAGAAATACAATAATGAAAAAACTAATAATACACCATCAAGTTAACTATAATAATTATAAAATTAGATATTTTAATATATTTTTTAATAATTTAATTAGATATATTTCATATAAAAACGAAGTTATTATTAACGGATATTCAAAAAATTCTCATAAAAAACGTAACCCTATTGTATTAGATTTAGATGAATCTGAAAATCCAAGGACAATAAATCTTGGAGATTGTGAGATGATAATAGAAGATTTTGATACAAAAAAGGCTAAAGTTTTTAGTGTTGCGGATATTGTTTCAGACGATATTATTAATCTACAATCAAACGATAATATAACCGATATTTACATAAGTCAATTTAATAGAAAAAAAATAGAAATTTTAGTTGATGAAAAATTCAGATATAAATATAAACCTTGGATTTACTTTAAAGCAAATGATTTTGATTTAGATTATTTTTATCATCAAAGAAAAAAATCAAATTTTTTCTTTGATAAATTATACTTCAGAGGTGATTTACGTATTAGAAATATTGTAAATAAATTAGATAATAATTTTTTTTATGGTGGAGAGTCGTTAAATGCACCATTTGAAAAATATATTGAAGAAATGATTAAATATTCCGTAGGATTATCAATTTCAGGTGTTGGGGAGTTTTGTTACAGAGATGTTGAATATATGGCAATCGGGATACCATTTATTAGGTTTGAATACCTTAGTGAAATGAGACAACCATTAATACCTAACTATCATTATATATCAATCGATAGACCTGATGATTTAAAAAATATAAATGATAATTGGGGTTCCCAAAGTCATGCAAAAATGATTATAGATAGGTTTTTGGAGGTAAAAGACGATAAAAATTTTTTAGAATTTATATCAAAAAATGCTAGAAAATATTATGAAGATTATTTAAGTCCGGAAAATAGTATTAACAACACAATCAGTTTATTAAATTTTTAAAAATAAAAAAAAATAATTTATGGCAGGAATTAAGAAAAAAGACATCGGAGGAATTGGGAACATAAAAGATAAGTTCTCAACCAAAACAAAATATAAAGAAACAAACTACTACAATTGTGGTGAGGCCTTTCATAATGCTTGTGGAGTGCCCGGACCTGTAATGGGTGGAATCAATATGTTCTTGGGACATAGTAATAGTAGTAAGACAACCTCAATGATACTTGCGGCGGCAGATGCTCAAAAGAAAGGACATCTACCTGTGTTTATTATCACCGAGAAGAAATGGAGTTGGGACCACGCAGTTGAGTTGGGATTACAAGCAACAAAGAATGAAAACGGAGAATGGGACGGAGATTTTATCTTTAATGATTCGTTTGATTATATCGAACAAGTAACAGATTTTATTAATCAGGTATTGGACGCACAAGAAAAAGGTGAGGTTCCATATAACTTATTGTTCTTATGGGATTCGGTTGGTTCTATTCCTTGTAAAATGACGTTTGATGGTAAAGGTGGGAAACAGCATAACGCATCCACGTTAGCAGATAAGATTGGAATGGGAGTTCATTCAAGAATTACAAAGTCAAAGAAAGAGGATTATCCTTACTATAATACAATGGTTGTGGTTAATCAGCCTTGGGTTGAGTTACCGGACAATCCATTCGGACAACCAACGATTAAGGCGAAAGGTGGTGAGGCATTATGGTTGGCATCATCATTAGTGTTCTTATTCGGTAACCAAAAGAATGCGGGTATCAATCATATCACCGCAACTAAGAATGGTAGAACTGTATCGTACGCAATTAGAACAAAAATATCTATACTTAAAAACCACGTAAATGGTTTGGGTTATAAAGATGGTAAGGTTATTGCGGTTCATAACGGATATATCCAAGACACCAAAGAAGATTTGGAAAAATATAAAAAGGATTATTCTCAATACTGGAACGCGATACTATCCGGAGACGGTGAGATAAAACTTGAAGAATCAGAAGAAGTAGAAATTACAGAATAAAAATTAACCCTACCCTTAAAGTGGGGTTTTTTATTAATGTGGTATATTTATATATAAAAATATATTATGGGAAAAATTATAAGATTAACGGAAAACGATTTAACAAGATTGGTTAGAAGAGTAATAAAGGAATCGGAACAAAATGTGGCTGCGGAACAAGCGGTATCAGAAATTAATTCTATGTTAACGAGTGATGGATTGCCGGGGATTAGTTTAGTTACACTTGCAGATGACGACGAATTAGAAAATATGGAAAAAACATATTCAGTAGGACCGGAGCCAAGTACAAATAAAAATGTGGATGTCAAAGCATTAGAAGAAAAAGTTAAAAATTATTTTTGTAGTATAAAGGATAATAAAGATAGTTTGAAAAGTGAGTTAAGAAAATTATTAAATTTAAGAAAAAGTAAGAAATCTATTAAGGAGGGGATTGACAAAGGTGAAATGGTTTGGGTGATAGGGTTTGCAATAATTTTGTTAATTGTTTTAATTACGGGAGTAAGAAGTAGGAGATATGGTTGTCCTGTTAACGCATGGACTGGATTTGGTTCTGGAAGATAATTAATTATTAATATAATATAACCCCTCAAATTAGAGGGGTTTTTTATTTACTTTTTTTGGTGTGATGTTATTATTGTAAATTTTTTTTGTATTTATATATAAACAACTAACCTATGAAAAATTTTTTTACTAGACTTTTAAGTCAAGACACACCAGAATCAAGCAAAAGGTTCGCGGCACTAATTTCATTATTCACAATAATTTTTGTTACTTTAGTTGCAACATTTAAAGCTGAAAATTGGGTTACACCTGAATTTATGTTTGATGCTCTCGCTCTTATTGTTGGAGGGGGACTTGGTCTTACGGTGGTGGAGAAAATATTCACAAAAAAAACACCTGACTCATCAAATAAACCCCCGATTGAATAACCTAACAAGTAAAATATTAAAACCACCCCTCCCCCATAAAGGAGGGTTTTTAATTATAAGTGATATTTAGTATTATGGAATATCCTAATCCAAATTGGAAAGCAAAGGCGGTAAAAAAATTTATATTATCATATTATCCTCAAGTTGAAAATGTGGAGATAACGTATTATACAGAAGACATTCCGGAAATTAAAGTATTTTTTAAACAAGAAGATAAAAGAATCCCAAACGAAGATTGGGTTTTACGACAAGAAATTAGAGACGATGTTAAAGATTATTTTGGGTTCAAACTAATTTACCCTCTTATGCATAATTCGAAGGGAAATGAAACAGAATCCGATATGTATCTTAGAGTATCGTCTTTAAACTACGACCCATTCTGGCGTGAGAATGAACCAAATGATGATTAATTATTTAATCTTATTCCCAATAAAGACAAGATTTTATTTTTCATTTACTATTTACTTTTACTAAGTATTTATTATAAACCCTATCCTATGTTTAGTACTGGTAATATAATCGTCACATCAATAGCGGTTTCTTTAAGTATGATATTCATAATGATATCTGCTTGGTACGTCAAAAAATTATTTGTTTCAGAAACTAAAGATTTATTAGTTAGGTTTATTCTAATTGTGTTTGGTTCATTAGTTGGTGTTTTTATTGTTGATAAAGTTGTTGCATTTAAAATACCGCTATTGTCGGTTTCTCAAAATGAAAATTTATTTGATTTAATTAAAACATTAATATTAATGATATTCTCATATTATTTTGGAACTCAAAAAGGTGCGGATAGAAAAGAAGAATAAGTTTGACTTGTCAATATTTTACAACTATACTTAATTCAGAAACAATATTTTATCACCTCACAAATGGATAAGTGAAAACATTTTTAATTGACGGAAACAATCTCTACAAAATCGGATATGAGGGGGTTAGGGATTTATTCTCAGGTAATAATCATATCGGAGGAATATACCATTTCATTAATACAATACGGAAGTTCTTAGAAGAACAGAATTACGACAAGGTAATCGTTTGTTGGGATAGTGAGACCAATACATCGGTTAGAAAAGAGATATACCCCAACTATAAGGGTCAAAGAAGAAACGAGATGAGTGAAGACCAAGAGGAGTCCTACCTACACCAAAGACGACGTGTAAAACAATATTTGGAAGAAGTATTTGTAAGACAATTAGAAGTTCCCCATAATGAGGCTGACGATTTAATAGCACAATATTGTAAGATTGCATTAGATGAGAATATAACCATATTCTCAGGAGACAAGGACTTTACACAGCTCATATCAGAAAGAGTCCAAATTTACTACCCTATTAAGAAAGAATACTATAAATTAGGTGATATGATATCACTTGATAAAGTTAATATTCCCCATCAAAATGTGTTATTAACAAAAGTTTTTGTTGGTGACAAGTCGGATAATATATCCGGTATTGATGGACTTGGTGTAAAAACTTTGGTTAAGTTATTCCCTATGTTACAGGAGAAATCATGCACTATCACTGAAATTTTGGATAATGCACGAATTATCGGGCAGGAAAAGAAAGTTCCAAAAATTATTGGCAAAATTTTGACTGGTGAATCAAAAAATGGTATACTTGGTGAAGAGTTTTACAATACGAATTTAAAGATTGTGGATTTGGGAAATCCATTAATTACAGATGAGGCGAAAGTATTGGTAGAAGAAGTTTATAAAGAAAAGATTGACCCCACGGATAGGGGGTATAAAAATCTAATGAAGATGATGATGGAGGACGGATTGTTTAAGTATTTGCCGAAAGACGACAATGCTTGGATTAATTTCCTAAAACCATTTTTAAAATTAACAAGAAAGGAAAAAAGAAAGTTATGAAAACATTTAAGAGAATTGGTAACGATTGTATTTTAGTTGAAGGAGTTTATTACTCAACTAATCTCACAAAAAAAACAGAGATACTCTCACCCGAAGGATATAAAATAGATTCAATTAGAATTAATTGTGTGTTTTATTATCCATATAAAATAGAAAATTAACCAAAAAAATAGAAAAATGAAAGAACAGGAAATTACAAAACTTGAATTCCTTTTGACTTTGAATGACAACATTATCGTCCAAAGATTTTTTAACGTCAAAGGATTCAATCCAAAGGCAAGAAATTCTTACGAAATGTATGATTTCATTAATTATGTTAAGGATATCCTTAGTTATGACTTGAAGATGAAAACGGTTATCTATATGATGGATAACAAAGATGCGATAATGCATGACCCAACTGTGATGAGTACTTCATATACAGATGATACGGAATATTTTAACTTATATGTTAAGTTGGGAGAACAGACAATTTGTCACAGAATTTTTGACGGAAAATTGTTTCCACCGAAAGTTCGTTATACGGTGGACGTAAGACCATTCTTAAAAGAAATCTTGAGAGGATTCACTGACATCTTTTCAGATTACAGATTATCTTACGAATATTTGGATTATCAGTTGGCTTAAAAGATATTTATCATTAAAAGGGGTTTACCCGAACAAATACTATGAAGAAAAATTTTGACTATTTAGGGAACACATTTCAGATACAATTACTTAATCAGTTAATTGTAGACAAGAACTTTTCAAGTACTATAATTGATGTCCTTGATGGTAACTATTTCGACAACAAGTATTTCAAAATTATTAGCCAACTTACAAAAGAGTATTATAAGAAATACGAATCAACACCTTCATTTGATACGTTAGAACAATTAGTCAAGTCAGAGATATCACAAGAATTGGTGCAGAAGATTGTTTTGGATACACTAAAACAAGTACAAGACGCACCTTTTGAAGGGACACTATTCGTCCAAGAAAAAGCGTTAAAATTCTGTAAACAACAAGAGTTGCAGAAAGCAATGGAGAAAGCTCAAAAAATAATTACTGAAGGTGACTTTGAATCTTACGACAAAGTTGAAGGGTTGGTTAGGGATGCCTTACAAGTGGGACAAACCGATACGGGAATTACTGATATCTTCTCAGGACTTGATACAGTACTTGAGGAGGATTACAGACATCCAATTCCTATGGGAATTCCCGGTATTGATAAACTACTTAAGGGTGGACTTGCGAAGGGTGAGATAGGTGTTATATTGGCTCCTACGGGGGTTGGTAAAACAACTATCTTAACCAAAATCGCAAATACTGCTTACAACTTGGGATATAATGTTTTACAAATATTTTTTGAGGACAATCCAAAGATAGTACAAAGAAAACACTTTACCTTATGGACGGGTATTGAGCCGGATAATCTTAACAAACACAAAGAAACAGTTCTTGCAAAAGTTGAAGAGATTAAAAGTTCAATGGATAACAGATTGGTTTTACAGAAATTGGCTTCAGACACTTATACTATGTCTCAAATAAAGAATATGGTAAGAAAGATGATTGCTGACGGAAACAAGATTGATTTGATTATGTTGGACTACATTGATTGTGTTACACCGGAATCAACCAGTAAAGATGAGTGGAAAGCGGAAGGTTCGGTTATGAGAGGATTTGAGGCGATGTGTCACGAACTTGATTTGGTTGGATGGACGGCAACACAAGGTAATAGAAGTTCAATCTCATCCGATGTTGTTACGACAGACCAAATGGGTGGGTCAATCAAGAAAGCTCAAGTCGGTCACGTAATCATATCAATTGCTAAAAGTTTACAACAAAAGGAAATGAACTTAGCAACAATTGCGATAACAAAATCAAGATTGGGTAAAGATGGTGTGGTATTTGAGAATTGTAAGTTTAATAATGAATTACTTGAAATAGATATAGATACCTCAGTAACATTCTTAGGATTTGAAGAACAACAAGAAGAAAGAAAAAAAGACAGAGTTAAAGAATTGATGGAGAAAAGGAAACAACGAGAACAAAATACTCAAAATATTTAGTAATTAAATATCTACTTTTTCACAAAAAAACTTTATTTTTTTTACCAAATTATGAGCCGCAAACCAAGCGGCTCACTATTTAATATTAAAATCACCAATTTTTTATAAAAAACAAAAAGAATTAAAATGGAAATTTCAAACAGAATTCTCAGTGAAATCACGGTATACATGAAGTATTCAAAATACCAACCTGAGTTAAAAAGAAGAGAAACTTGGTACGAATTAGTAACAAGAAACATGGAGATGCATATCAAATCGTATCCCCATTTAGAACAAGAAATAAGAGACAATTATCAGTTTGTTTATAATAAACAAGTATTGCCATCTATGAGGTCAATGCAGTTTGCGGGAAAACCAATTGAGATTTCACCAAACAGAATTTATAATTGTGCGTATGCTCCGGTTGATGATTGGAGAGTATTCTCAGAGATTATGTTCTTGTTACTTGGTGGAACGGGTGTTGGTTATTCAGTTCAAAAACATCACGTAGAGTTCTTACCTGAAATTAGAAAGCCAAACGAAAGAACAAGAAGATGGTTGGTTGCCGATTCAATTGAAGGATGGGCCGACGCAGTTAAAGTATTGGTTAAATCATACTTCTTCGGAGGTTCAAAGATTGAGTTTGATTTTAGTGACATCAGAGCAAAAGGTGCGAGATTGGTTACATCAGGTGGTAAAGCACCCGGTCCTCAACCACTTAAAGAGTGTTTGATTAAACTTGAAGGTATTTTAGATGCTAAACAAGATGGAGACAAGTTAAGGTCAATTGAGGTTCACGATATGGTTTGTCATATTGCTGACGCCGTCCTTGCCGGAGGAATTCGTAGAGCGGCACTTATCTCCTTATTCTCGGCAACAGACGATGAAATGATTAGTTGTAAGTCAGGGGCTTGGTGGGAAACAAATCCACAAAGAGGAAGAGCAAACAACTCAGCGGCACTTGTAAGACACAAGATTACCAAAGATTACTTTATGGAACTTTGGAAAAGAATTGAGGCGAGTGGTGCGGGTGAACCGGGAATCTACTTTACAAATGATAAAGATTGGGGAACTAATCCTTGTTGTGAGATTGCACTTCGTCCATTCCAATTTTGTAACCTTTGCGAGGTTAACGTTTCAAATGTTGTTAATCAAGAAGATTTTGAATCAAGAATCAAGGTTGCAACGTTCATTGGAACACTTCAAGCGGGATACACAAACTTCCATTATCTTAGACCAATTTGGCAAAGAACAACTGAAAAAGACGCACTTATCGGTGTATCAATGACGGGTATTGGTTCAGGTGCGGTATTAGGTTTAGATATGAAAGCGGGTGCGAAAATTGTTAAAGTTGAGAATGAAAGAGTTGCGGGGTTATTAGGTATTAATAAGTCGGCAAGAACAACCACGGTTAAACCTGCGGGAACAACTTCATTAACACTTGGAACATCATCAGGTATTCACGCTTGGCACAATGACTACTACATTCGTAGAGTTAGAGTTGGAAAGAATGAGGCGATTTACACTTATTTAAGAGACAATCACCCTGAACTAATTGAAGATGAGTACTTCCGTCCACACGACACTGCGGTTATTGGTATTCCACAAAAAGCACCGGAAGGGTCTATTTTGAGAAACGAATCACCAATCCAATTATTGGAGAGAGTTAAAAAAGTTCACACAGAATGGATTAAACCGGGACACAGAACAGGAAGTAATTCTCATAATGTGTCGGCAACAATTTCGGTTAGAGAACACGAATGGCCAGCTGTTGGTGAATGGATGTGGGAAAACAGGGACTACTACAATGGACTTTCTGTATTACCGTTTGACGGAGGAAGTTACATACAGGCACCTTTTACCGATTGTACTAAGGAAGAATATGAAAAACTAATGGAAACATTAAAAGATGTTGATTTATCTAACATTGTTGAAATGGATGATGATACAAATTTGAGTGGAGAAATTGCTTGTAGCGGTTCTGGATGTGCTTTAGTATAATGTTGTATATAAAATTAATAATAAAGGAGGAATATTTTCCTCCTTTATTATTTTTCACACATTATTACATATTTATAATAAACAAGTGTGAAATATGAAAAAAATAAATATGTTAAATAAAAAATTTGGCAAACTAACTGTGATTGATGAATGTGACAAAAACAAGAACGGTCATATAAAATATCTTTGTAGATGTGAATGTGGGATAGAGAAAAAAATATTTGGAACACACCTAAGAGAAGGGAAAATAGTTTCTTGTGGATGTAAAAACAAAGTTTGCGGTATAACGGGAAATATGTGGTATAAAATAACAAGTATGAAAGTTCACAATAGAATCAAAAGAAACAACTTAGAGTTTAATGTGACAAAAGAATACTTAAACAATTTGTTTTCCAAACAAGATGGGAAGTGTAATTTATGTGGTATAAACATAACCTTACCAAAAAGTTGGAATGACAAAACGCATACCGCATCATTAGATAGAATTGATAGTTCATTAGGGTACGTTGTTGGTAATGTTCAGTGGGTTCATAAACATATTAATATTATGAAAAATATATACCCCCAAGATATGTTTATTTATCTTTGTAATCAGGTTGCAGAAACAAATAAAACAAATAAATTACCTATTGAAAATATTGATGAATTTAAATTTGGAATGAATGAAAAATACAAAAAAACCCCCTAAACTTCTCCCTTCTCATTATTATATGGATGAGACAAGATTAGTGTTTACGGAACAATATCATATTGATAGGGGGTATTGTTGTGGAAATAATTGCAGACATTGTGCTTTTGAACCCAAAGCACAAAAAGGGAATACTACAATAAAAAAATAATGTCGGTATATTTATTTATATGGCAGAAGGTATAACATATGGTATAAATTTTCCGTTTAGAGATTCTAGAAAAGGAGATTATTTACAATTAACGGAATTCCAAAAAGATGAAGTTAGAGCTGCACTATTACATTTAATTTTAACTAGAAGAGGTAGTCGTTATTATTTACCAACATTTGGTACAAGAATATATGAATTTATATTTGAACCTTTTGATAATTTAACTTTTAGTGCAATAGAGACAGATATTAGAGACGCGATAAATTCTTTTATGCCGAATTTAATTGTTAATAGTATAACGATAGAACCGGCGAGTATTGAGGATGAAGGTCCAATTGGGGCTCAAAATATAAAATCTGACGAATTACCATATATTTTTAGAGTACCGGGTAAAGGTACTGCGGACTATACGGCAAAAATTAGGATTGATTATTCTACAGACTCTTCAACCTTCTCTCAAAGTGATTTTGTAATAATAAATATTTAATAATAATGGCAAAAAAAATATCATATACAGTTAGGGATTTTGAAGGAATAAGGTTGGAACTTTATAATTATGTTCGTGCTTATTACCCCGATTTAATTCAAGATTTTAGTGATGCTTCGGTATTCTCAGTTTTCTTGGATTTAAACGCTGCGGTTGCGGATAACTTACACTATCATATTGATAGGAGTATACAGGAAACCGTATTACTTTACGCTCAGCAAAAATCTTCAATATATAATATTGCCAGAACCTATGGGTTAAAGATTCCCGGATTAAGACCGTCAGTATCTCTTGTTGATTTTTCAATAACCGTTCCTGCGTTTGGGGATAAGGAGGATGAAAGATATCTTGGAATTTTGTATCGTGGTTCACAGATACAAGGTGCGGGACAAGCATTTGAAAATGTGTACGACATAGATTTTGCTAGTCCATACAATTCTCAAGGATATCCCAATAGATTAAAGATACCTAACTTCAATAGTAATAATGTTTTAATAAATTATACAATAACAAAACGAGAGTTGGTTGTTAATGGTATTACAAAAGTTTATAAGAGAATTATAAATGCTGGTGATGTTAGACCTTTCTTTGAGTTATTTTTACCTGAGAAAAATGTTTTAGGTATTACAAGCGTGTTATTGAAAAATGGTACTGACTATGGTAATATACCAACTACTGCGGAATTTTTAGGGGCTCAAAATAGATGGTATGAAGTAGACGCTTTGGCGGAAGATAGAGTATTTGTTGAAGACCCTACAAAAGTTTCCGACCAACCGGGCACTAAAGTTGGTAAGTATATTCAAACAAATAATAGATTCATTTCTGAGTTTACACCTGAGGGGTATAAAAGAATGGTTTTTGGTGGAGGAACAAATTCGGCTCAGGAATCATTAAACCAATTTACAGGGTTTGGTAATCCACTCAATTTGCAAACATATTTTAATAACTTTTCTCTTGGTTCTACGTTAACACCTAATTCAACATTATTTATACAATATAGGATTGGTGGTGGTTTGCAAACTAATTTAGGGGTAAACGTTATCAATCAAATAGGTACGGTTTCATTTTTTGTTAATGGACCTTCGGAGGCAACAAATACGTCTGTTGTTGGTTCTTTAAGATGTAATAACGTGACTGCTGCGGTTGGTGGTTCTAATGCTCCTACAACTGAAGAAGTTAGAAATTTTGTTTCTTTTAATTTTGCCGCACAAAAAAGGGCGGTTACGGTTCAGGATTACGATTCTCTTTTAAGAACTATGCCGGCACAATTCGGGGCACCTGCAAAAGTTGCGATTACGGAAATAGATAATAAAATAGATATTCAAATTTTATCTTTTGATACTACTGGTAAGTTAACGAGCGTAGTTTCAAACACTCTAAAACAAAATATTGCAAATTATTTATCCAACTATAGAATGATGAATGATTATATCTCAGTTAAAAGTGCTGACGTAATTGATTTATCCATGACAGTTTCGGTAGTATTAGAGGCAACACAAAATTCAGGACAAATTATTACTGAGATTATTAATAACATATCAAATTATATGGACCCAGCATCAAGACAATTGGGTCAAAATGTTTTTCTTTCTGAGATAAAAGGTTTAATTCAAAGTCAAAATGGAGTTATAACCGTTACGGATTTACAAGTTTTCAATAATGTTGGAGGTCAATATTCATCTGCGGAAACGTCAATGTCTTATTTAGATTCTGAGACAAGAGAAATTAGAACTGTGGATGACACATTATTTGCGGAACCGAGTCAGGTTTATCAAATAAGATTTCCAAATAAAGATATTAGGGTCTCAGTAAAGAATTTTCAGTCGGTTAGTTTTTCGTAATAATTTATTTAATTAATTTTTATACTATTTTTTAAGTTGGTGTAACTTTAAAAGTTTGCCCTAAACTATTTATTAAAAAAAGTATAATGGGAACCACCCAAAGAATAAGAACTGAAATAGGAATTAATAAAAGAATTGATATTGAATTAGAACAAGATTTTGATTTTTTAGAGATTCTATCATTAAAAATACAGCAAGAAGAGATTTACACCAAATCATGTTCTGGTTATGGTGTTATTGTTGGAAGAATAACTGCAAACAATGGGTTTGGAATACCTAACGCTCGAGTTTCAGTATTCGTACCAATTACAGACCAAGACAAATCAAATCCTTTAATAACGAGTATATATCCGTATACAACTCCGGACGAGAAAAATGAGGATGGATATAGATATAATCTATTACCATACGAACAATCACATGCGGGTCATACACCCACAGGAACATTCCCATCAAGAAGAGATGCATTAACAAATAAAACTGCCATTGAAATATACGACAAATATTACAAATATGTCGTAAAGACTAATGAGAGTGGTGACTATATGATTATGGGAGCTCCTCTTGGAGTTAGTTTGGTTTTTCTTGATTTAGATTTATCTGACATGGGAGAATTTTCATTAACTCCTCAAGATTTGATTAGAATGGGTAGGGCGACCGAATCTCAAGTGAATGGTCCTAAGTTTAAGTCTTCTACTAATTTAAATTCGTTACCTCAAATTGTTTCATTAACAAAATCTATAGATGTTGTACCATTATGGGGAGACCAAGAAACTTGTCAAATTGCAATAAGCAGATGTGATTTTGATTTAAGGGACGAGTTAAATATTGATATCCAACCTACAGGACTTTTTATGGGTTCGATGACATCAACGTTAGACCAAAATTTTATTAATCGAAGGTGTAAGCCTAGGAAAGCTTTGGGTGAGATGTGTAGTTTGGTTGCGGGTCCGGGACAAATTGTATGTATTAGACAAACAATCAATATTGATAATCAAGGAAGACCTATATTGGAAGAATTTAAATTTCCGGGTGGTAATGACGTGATTGAGGATGATGGTTCATGGTTGGTTGATTTGCCGATGAACTTAGATTATGTTATTACTAATGAATTCGGTGAAAAAGTAATATCTGACGACCCAAAGGTAGGTATACCAACAAAGGGTAAATATAGGTTTAAAATTAAATGGAAACAACCGGATGATTTGGGACAACAAATAAAGAGGGCGTACTATTTAGTTCCAAATGTTAGTGAATATGGTTGGGGGTCTGGGAAAGACCCGGCAAATTTAAATCCAACTAATCCTGCAGAAAAACCATATTATGATGCGTGTATTAGGTCGTATGGTTTTAGTTTGGATTGGAATGATTATGGGGATACTGGAACAACTTTAGGTAATAAAATAATACAAAGGGCGATTGATTGTGAGGATAAATTTTATGAGTTAAAATATAACCAAGTTTATACTGTTTCACAATTAATTGACCTATATCAAAAAGGTACAAATAGAAGAAGATTTATTGGGATAAAAGATATTCAAAATCAGAGTTGTGAGAGTAGTAGTTATAAGTTTCCAATGAATGATGGGGTTAGGGGTACGGACATATTGTTTACATTATTTAATTTTATTTTGGGTATTTTTACGACACCAATTTTGTCGTTGGTACCTATATTACATTTATTAAGATTAATATGGCCGATTATAAAAGTACAAATTGTAATTATTTTCACAGTAATATTACCAATTATTTGGCTTTTATGTCAAGCTGTAAATGTGATATCTTTTGGGTTGGCGGATTTAAATTGTCCGAGACCTATGTCTCCCGGGGAGATATGGAGAAAGGCGGGTAATCCGTTTAGTAATATGAAATTTCCAATGATTACCTACCCTGAATGTGAGATGTGTGATTGTACTCCTGAGCCTATAGAGGGTGATGCAGAAGCTGAAGAATTTTTTAACGAGACATATGCAAATGCATCTCAATCTTGTACTATAGATACTCAATCCGCCGCAAGTTTTGCTAATGTTGCGGACGAACAATATTGTAAAGATGACCCTCTTTTATTGGGGGTTGGGTCCGCACCTTGTAATAATTTATTTGCACCCGCAAATCAAGCTGATTTGGTGGCACAACTGATGCAACAAAATTTATCGGGTTCAATGAAGGAATCGTATTCAAAAAGAACACCAAACTTGGCAACCAATAGTACTGCACCTAATGGGTTCTTTTCTCAAGATTTAACATTGTCGGAGAGGTTAAATTTATTTAATTTAAAGGGAAAATATTTTAATGACTTACAAGTTCAGGGGGGTGGAGATAATCAAATCAAAGTTTCGATTAATCCTCAGCAAAATCCAGGAAAGTTTCATCATGATAATGTTATGGCATTATTGATTGATAATTCTTGTCTTGACAATTTTCCTATTGGAGGGTTAATATCTTTCAATAATATTTCGGAGACATATGATTTAAATGTGTTGAGTGGAAAAACAATTAGTTATGTTGATATAGATGGTAATGTTGTTACCACAAATGCGATAACGGGTACAGCAACAAATAATGGTTCTGTAACTATAAAATATGCGGACCCGGCCAACTCTAACAATTTAACACCATTAACTACAACATATTCTGTTGACCAAAGTTCTGCAATTGATTTTTCTACTAAAGATAATGTTGGATATCAAACCGGAGAATATGGTGACGATTCAAATACCGTTTTTAGTTTGTCATTAAATACTTTATTATTAAAAGGTACTTTAGTGGTTTACGCTCAAACTATAAGTGGATTTACGGAGACGTTTACGGATAATTCTAATGGGGTGATAACAAGTAATTTAGGAGGAACCGGAACGGTTGAATATAATACGGGTAATATATTTTTAAATTTTGATGTCCCGCCGGCAAATAATTTACCAATTTTGGCGAACTATACTGAGTTTGTTCCGGCGAATACCCCTAATAGTAATAAACATTTTATTACTCATAAGTTTCCAACTGATATTGAATATTTCCAAGTAATTACTGCGACGACGTATGGTAGTTTTGTTACACAAAACCCTACCATCCCTAATGGAAAATATAATAATCCAGCAATACCATTTTTCAATTCACTAAAATATAGATATACAGATAACTTTCAAACCGTTTGGAGTAAAAAATTCACCACAACTTTAGGATTTCGAGATGGGGAATATTATGATACTGATGATACGTTTAGGCCAATATATACGATGCCAGACCAAAAAGAATTTATTGTTGTATTTTTAATGCGTGGCGTTGACCCATATTCTGCGAGAGTTCCTATGGATATTGATATTTCAAAATTAATGGGTCAAAATTATGGGACTAATATTGTTTCCGGTAATTATAAGATGAATATACCGGTACAACCGGGATTGTCTTTACCAAGACATAATCGAATAAATTCACCAAACACGCAAAGTCAAAACGGGTATATATTTTATCCGCCGTATTGTTATAATACGTCTAGTGATTTTAGTGGGTTTACAACATATAACACATCAAACTATTCTAGTTTAGATGGGAGTAGTGTTAATAGTTTTAGTATTGATACAACTAATCAGAGTACTACTAATAATACGAAACTACAAAGTCTTTGGGTAAGTAATAATACTTCGTATTTAGGTGTGGGACCAAATAATGTTGTTAATTTCATTAGATATCCAAGGTTAGGAAGTCAGGTGCCATCATCAAATTCTCCGGGATTTGTTAATTCCGGTGCGTATAGTAGTTCAGTCAATCCAAACAATTATCTTGTTTTAACTGACATAGGACCCGCAAAACAGCATAGAGGTTATTATAATAATGAATATGTTGAGGGGGGTAGTTATGTTTATTTAAACCAATCTTCTGAGAACTCGGCTTTTATACCTACATTGGGGGGTGTAGTGACTTATCCTATTATTAAACAAAATGATTATTATTATTTTTCTCCGGTTTATGCGACAGGTGCGACTCCAACAACATTCTCAAGCTCGGAGACGAGACTTGTGATGAGGTGTGATAGGTTACCATCATCATCAAATAGAACAGATGTATATGAGAATAATACGTTTGTATTACATCAAAATAGGTCGTTGGCAATTTATAGTATTACGGATAATGGGTCATCGATTATTGGTTCAGGAGAATTACAATCTACCGGATATAATTCAGGAGATAACCAAGAGGATGAACCAAGTGAATTTGAAAATTCATTACAATCTTCATTTTCTTGTAGTGGTATTGTTCCTTTAAAATGTTATCAGGGATATGGAAGTACATTTAGACTGGCTCCTACGACAGATAAGTGTTACGATAGAGTTATTGCGGAAAATGGTTGTTACATTCTTTTAAGAGGTGCACCATTTCTTACTTTACCAAGAGATTATAGAACATTTGCCGAGTGGTTGGCGAGATTTAGAGTTATGATGGCAAGTTGTAGAGGAATATTTTCACATAATTTTGTTAATAATTGGATAAATGGTACATTATTTTTTTACACATTTAAAAACAATAGGTTCTTTAGAAATACAGGCGCGGGAAGAAATCAACCTTATAATAGATATTGTAATGATACTATAATATTACATAACCCATCTAGTAATTTTTATTATAGGTCATCACCAACAAATTTAAATGCGACTACAGGGGAGATTAAATTTGTTGGTAAAGCCCCAACATCTCAAGGAGGAACCACTGTGAGAAGAAATGGTAGAAATTCGTTACAATTACAAACCCCAACAACAATAATGAATTTAGGTCCTAGAGATGAATTTGCATATCAGTTAACATTAAGTGCGGATTATTACGGATATAATGTTGATAAAATGGAACAAACATCGTATAAGGAATTTGAAAATATATTAAATTTATTTTTAATATCTCGATTAAGAACTTCAGGATTTTTCAGTAATTTAACAAGAACAGGTTCTGGAAGTGTGGCACAATTCTTCTCAAGAAATAATAGCAGGTTTGATGGTGATTACGCACAATCTATTTCGGTTAACTCGGAACATGGTGTGGATGAGTTTGATTTTGATTCGTATGACTATTCAACGGGAACAACTACCGGTGGAAACACTTATTATATTGGGGATAAAGTTATGGGGATATTTTATTCCTCGGACACTCAAACAAGAGATTATATAACCCCAAGAAGGATAATAAGAAACGATACAACTTCACCGGCACAATACGATAATTTAGGGTTTAGTTCACAAGTCGTACCGTTTTATAGATGGAAAATTAATGGAGCACCTAATCAACAGTCTACATTTATTTTTGGCGACCAAAAAAATGAATGGCAAACCGGATTAAAAGATATTATACAAAATACGAGATATCAATCATTAGATAGGGTAGATGTTAATTCCTATTATTTTATGGGTGAAACTGCGATAAATGAATTTTATAAAGGATTTATATATAATGTTAGGGCGAATAATACGGGTGGATATGATTTTAGTGAAAACGTGGTTGGACCTCTTCCAAATACTAATACGAATTTAAAGTATTTAGTGGGAGCGCCATTTCATTTTTATTTTGGTTTAACGAGAGGTAGTAATGCCTTGGATAAATTTAGAGTTAAATTTTTAGGAGTTGAAACAATTTGATTCGAGAATAGTACCAAGTAGATTAAGATATAAATCTGCACCATCTACAGACCAAAAGGTTGCTATTAGTTTAAATAATACTGTCGAATTAAATAATGAATTTGATAGAATAAGGACAGTATCGTTATCACAATTGTATGATGATGAAAGGCAAAGTTGTGAGATTTTTAGACCTACGTTCCAGTTGAATTATATCTATGATAATAGATATGTTGGTACCGCAAACTATGTTCCATTTAGAAATAATTTGTTTTTGGTAGACCCGGAACAAACGGTTTTAAATAATATGAGTACTTGGTATGGTTATCCTCAATATTATGAGTTTGATTTTTTAAGACCTAATGTTGTAGACCAACATATTAATTTTATATCAAAAAGTGCGTATACGTATAATTGGTCTTATTATATTACTTATCCATATCGTAATGATGAAAATAAATTATTGACATCACAACTAAATAATCAAACTTTTATTTGGAACGTGAAGGATGGGATACCTTTTGCAATTAAAAATATTCAAATAAATGGTGACCCGTTAATATCTTTTGAGTGTATTTCTCCACATGGATTAACGCCGGGAGAATCTGTCGAACTATCTTTTCCATATAATGGAAATAAAATTTTTGAAGTTTATTCGTTAGGTAATGGGTTATTTGAGAGTGATATTAGGATTTTTAATTTATACAACATTGGGTATACAGGGGGAACATTCAACGACAAAAAAAGAGGAAGGTTTAAAAGAGTTTTATATCCTGATATAATAGATGAGTCTCGTTCAAAATATTATATTAGAGAACATAAGGTTTTAATTGGTGTTGATGATATGATTTTAAATAAAACAGGATTTCAGCAAACACCATTTAATACAAAAATAGAACTTTTTTTGAGTTCAATAACTCCGGATTTGAGAACTAAGACGGCACAACAAAATAGTAATAATTGTTATACGTTTACAACAATAAAAGATATTAATTTACAGGGGTTGTTAGACAATCAAAAAAGACCTGTCAGTGAACTTTTTTTGACGGTAGTAAATAAAGGATTTTCCGGGTATTTTAATAAACCATTTATCAATGGGGTAGGTTTAAAACAAGGGTGGGAGTTTAATATAAATGAAACTCCGAGCTCGTGGTGGGATGATAATAATGTTGATTCAAATACAAATATTCAAACTTCATCATATACAAAAACAGATTCTAGTGGTAATACTAAAACCTTTTATTATAATAACAATTTAAATGTTGGGGATGTGATAGAGGGGGATTTTTGCGAATGGAATGATTACGAGCAAGTGGAGAGAGTTATATCAAAATACTACCACAAGGTAAAATACAATCAAGACAATTTTAAAACATCAAATACGCCAACAACAAATGAGAATGGGTTTTATTATAGTCCACATAACGGGATGAAGATAAGGGTTTTTTCTAATTATATAGAGACGGGTGGAGTTGAAAATGTAGACCAAGTTCCTTTTTATTCTTATTACTCTCCATCCGACCAAGAATTTAGATGGAGAGACCTGTATACTTATGGATATAGAGATGAGTTGGGTCGGGGGGTTGATTTCCCCTTTGTAAATAAATCACATTATCCATTTCAAGAGGTGATATTTAGATTTTTTCCTGAAGGTAAAGATTCAAATAATTTCTTAGATGGTATAAACGAACCTGTTAAACCTTTTATTGATGATTGCGAATAGTTATAGAATATTATTTAGTGGGTCAACCGACAGGGAAATTACTTTACCTGTTGAGATTAAGTGGGATTTCACGGGTCAAGACCAATCTATAGATTTATATGAGGATGAGGTGGTTAAAGAAGTTGTCGGTACTGGCATTGATTTTGAGGTTAATAGATTTCCGCATGCTCCCGACCCATTAACGTTAAAGACGGATATTAATTATGATTTTTATTTTTATTCTGGTGGGTCGTTAAGTAATCCTGCGTCGTGGAATCAAAATTATATATCAGAGGGTTTCACAAGTGAGGACATATATTATTTTAGAAATAATTTTACCAAGTCATTTTTTAAGTTGGACTTTTATGATTCGGTTGATACAAAATCTCAGGTGAATTATTTCACAATAATTATACCGACGCAACAAGGGGCAACAATTAGTTTTATTGTTGCAAATAAAAATGTTAATATAAAAATACCAAGTTTTAAGTTAGATTATGTTGGGGATAAGGAAGGATTTTTTATTTATTGGTTAAAGAAATTGGAGTATGTTCCAATCAATACTTTTTATATGACCGCAAAATTTTATAATGCGGAGAAGGGTGAATTTGTTAAGATGATGAATAAACCACAGTCATCGGTTAATGGGGATAAATATTATTTTGATACCCTAACATTTTATTATTACCGGGTTGTTTGCGATTATGTTAATTTAAACTATTCAGTTTATGATATATTAACAAATAAAAGAGTCGGTATTAATACACCCATATCGTGGTATGAATATGTAAACCCCCCTTTAGTTTAATGAGTTATTATAATATTATTATATCACCTGAGACAATACAAAGGGATTTAACCATAGTTGGTTATAGTGGGACACCTGTGGGTGTTTATTCCGCAATGACCCAAATATTGACGGGAAATACTAATGGTACATCATTATTGACTGGATTAACAATACCAATATTAATTGTTGAGAATATAAACGATGTTGGATATTATGACCCTTTTGATGGTGACATTACGCAACAAGATGTCGTTACAAATTTTTTATTCTCTTCGGATACTCAAAATCCGTACGTGGTTAATGTGTATAACACTTCGGAACAATATCAAAAGTTTATTGATTTATCAAATTATACTATTGATTGGGGGGATGGTAATATTCAAACCATTACTAGTTTTGCTCCCAATTATGTCAGTCATACATATCCAACACAAAGTTATCAGTATGAAATAACATTATCTCAAAAAAATCCTTGGGGTGACATAAAGGTCACTAAAAAAGTCAGTTTACCTTATAAGAAACCTTCGATTGGAAATAAAAAAGGGACGGCATATTTCACATCTAATTTGGGTAATTGGTCTGCAACACCAATAAGTTATGATTTTATATTTTCAGGGGATTCAAATAATTCTTTGGCGTCACAAGTTTCATCAAGTTATATAAGTACACCTTATGTTGTTTCCGGTGAATCCGTTTCAAGGTTACAAGATTTGGAACAATACGGTTCGGACAGTTATGTTTTGGGTAAGGTTGTTTACGATAGTGGTGGTGTACTTGGTGTTATAACTAATATTAGTCCGGTTTTTACCGCATATACAATTCAAAACATAGATTACTATGATTATGCGGATGGACGTACAATATTTTTCATGGACTCTTCAGGATATACCGTTGATAATATAACCTCAGTACCGATTGTGAAACAAGAGGTATTAATGAATATTATCGACCAACCTCAAATACAAACAAACGTATATGTTGAAAGGGGTAAAGTTAGTGGATATGAAAGAGTTCAAAGATTAGGGGAGGTTGATAACATTGGTGATATGCTTAACTATGGATATGGATTTTTTAATGTTGTTAGAAAAGATTAAAAAGTATAATAAAACTATTTATAAAAAAAGAAAAGTATGAGTATTGGAACTTATGGGACTTTAAAGCCTGCGGACGTTAGTCCTGAAGATGTGGAGATAATAATGAATTATACCCCATCAAGGGATGTCACCAATAATTTTGTCCTTAAAACATTGGATGCGACCTCATTATTAAAACCATATTTTAATAATTCTCAAACAGGTGGGAATAATAATGAGATACTCGGTGGGTTGTATAATTTAACTTTACCTGCGGAGGAATTTAATGCTTTAGGGTTTTATACTTTATATTTAAGACCGGCACAAATAAGGACTTTAATTACGGATTGTGGTATCTTAAGTGCGTTACCGAATGTGAAGGGACTTATTATTGATTTGGCAAACGTTCCATCTCAGTATCTTAACAAATTTGTTCCACAAGGATTGGTTGGGTTTAGAATTGAGTATCTTAATTTTGATGGAAGTAAAATAAGTAATTTTTTTAGGATAATTACTTCATGTTTTTTTTGTGAACCGGTTGTTGTGAATCAAACAAATACATCACAAAAATCAATTAGATATAGATATGTTGATGGAATTTCAAATTTATTATTTGTTACGGTATCACCATCGTCATCACCAACAAACAAACCAAACGCAACACCATTTATAGGTCAGCCGGGACAAGACATAATCATAACCAATACATTTTTTAATCCTATTACGATAGATATTCAAATGGCGGAATACGACATTGATACATTGGCAATTGCTCTTTACGGTAATCAAACCAAATCTATTGATGATGGTGTTTACACTATTTACGATTCAAATAATAATATATTTAGACAATACAATTTGTTTGAAATTAGAGACCAATTTAACGAACTTCTTTATGAGGTTAGACAAAGTAGAGGGGCGAATATTGATTTCAGTAAAAATTTTAACACTATAACTACTTAATGGCAACAACTATAAAAAATACTAAATATTTTTATCCTCCCAGACCCGGAAGCGGTGCCGGAACATTTTCCGACAATATTGTTGGTTTACAAATTGTTGATGGTGGAGGACTTACGCAAGGTAACTTTGAGTTTACCTCAAATGTTGTAGATAAGGTTAATAGAAAATTTGGTATTGGTGCTTTTTCTGCTCCGGTTAATTTAGAGGATTTAAACATAACGAGTATAGCTCAGAGTAAGGTAATACAAAAAACTCAATTTAAAGTTTATCCTGTATTTGATAATTCGCAAGTATTGAATTTTGCTTTATATGGTTCGTTGTCAAAACGATTTGCAATATCAATAACAAAAATAATTAATTATTTTCCGGCATCTTTAGATTCTTTGTTCTTTACACCCGATTTTACAACCGGGTCAACGGCGGTTAATATATCATATAATTCTATTAATGATGAAACATATTTTGAGGTGGATACTAAAAGATTGTTTAATCCATTTGAGATAGATTATACAACAAATGCATCTCAAAACATTGCTAGAAGGGAGATGTCAATTTCTCAGTATAGAAATTTACCAAATACTTATTTGGATTATGCGATATCAATAGGAGGGTTAGAATATAAGGTTCAGTCTTTTTTACCCTCGGATGCGTTATATTCTGGGTACATAGCATTTTATGTTTCAGGGGCACCATTTGGAACTACGGCAACAACATCCACAACAAATTTTCAAATTAGACCTAACGACTATATTGTTGATAAGGTATTTGCGGAAACTTTTGATGAGATTGAGAATTTTCTATTAAATAGGTTGGTAATTCCGGAGTATACTGCGGTCTTTAAAGTACCCCAAGAGCAAGATAATGGGAAAATAACAATTAATAATCAAAAAGTTACATGGCCTAAAGACGGGGCGTGGAATCTAGATATTAGAAATGCGGTATTTGATGATTATATAACAATACTACAAGAGGTCGGTGAGGCATTTGATTCATTTAAAACGAATTTAATCTCGAGGTTTTTAACTGCGGGTTCATTAAAAGAGTTTGATACTCTAGGGAGAAAAGTTGAAAAGGTATTCCAAATTTATGGTGTTAGTTTTGACGACATTAAAAAATATATTGATGGATTAAGTTTTATGACATCGGTTAACTACAACCCGTCAAATGATATACCAAACGAACTTTTAAAAGATTTGGCGTCGACTCTTGGTTGGCAGTCAAATTTTTCACCCATTACAAATGATAATTTTTTAGAGACAATATTTGGGGCTCAGGTAAAACCTAACTACCCTGGTTATACGAGGGCGTTGACCTCACAAGAATTAAACTATTCTTTTTACAGAAACTTAATACTTAATTCAGGGTATATTTTTAGGTCAAAAGGAACAAGGAGGTCTATTGAATTTTTATTAAATTTAATTGGTGCTCCTGAGTCGTTAATTGAATATAACGAGCATATAGAGGTTGCGGATAGAGAGGTTGATATGGATTACTTCTATTATCAATACGCACAAATAACCGGAGGAACATATGTCAATCAAATACCCCAATTGCAAGTGGGTCAAACGTATAAACTTAAAGGACAAACCTTTACGGCATTTACAAATCAATCTTTATACGAAAGTGTTACTTTAACAAGAAAAGATTATCCTGTGGATGAATTTGGTTATCCAAAGGCACCTGCGGAAACTGATAGTTACTTTTTCCAAAAAGGTGCAGGATGGTACGAACAAACACCACAACATAGAAACAACGAGGAACTTGTTATAAATAGTAGATTATATTCGGGACAAAACACAGATATACAAACACAATTAAAACCATTCACATATGGTGAGGACTATTTAAATGTGTTTAAAAAATTCCCTTATATGAATGAGGGTTTTAGGTTAGACAGAATTATTGATAATAATAAATCTTGGATATCAACAGATGATAAATTAAGGGCATCAAAAGATGCAAATTACAATTCATATTATTTTATCAATAATGAAAAATTGGTTCTCAATATAAAAAATATCGATTTGTTTTTAAATCCGGGTCAAGGATTGGCATATGAGATTTGGGAACAATCAAGAAAATATGGATACCCAATTCCCGAATCAGGTTTAACTATTGGATACCCTGTACCGGGTGGTGTGGATTCTACGGTTATTGACCCCGAACCACAAAACAAAACTTTTTTTGAATTTAATCAAACTTTTTGGCAAAATTTAATAAACACAAGAAATCGTCAGTTTATTACGGACGGAAAAACCGGGGGATATCCAACATTACAATCTTTATTTTGGAAATATATACAACAATATCAAAATACGGGGACACAAAATAATAAATACACGTATCAAAAACTTATTGATTATGTAAATGGACTTGGCCCTGATTGGATGAAATTGGTGGAACAAATGATTCCGGCAACTACGATTTGGCAGGGAGGTACGAGGTTTGAAAATTCTGTATTACATAGACAAAAATTCGTTTATAGGAGACAAAGAGGTTGTGCGATTGAGGAAAAATTTGTAGACCCTTGTTCTAGAACTGCAAGTTTATCAAATTATGGTGCGAATGAGGAAAAAATAACAGTACCGATATATCCGTGGTTAACACAAAAATCTGCATTATCATCCTTTAGTGCAATATTGAGAAATCAAGTTGGAACTTTATTACAATCAAACGGATACACGACTACAAGTTGTAATGGTATTAATAGTTTAACTACAGAGTGGTATGTTAATTTGACGATTGGTAGTAATTTATTGATTAATTATAAGTTTTATAGTGGTGTTGGTCTTAATGGATACCCAAGTGATGGAGAATGGAAATTGGCGTTAAAGAATAGTTTACCTCAATTATTAAATTATAATTTATGGTTTAATTTAAATGGAAATGACTTAACAATTATAAACCTAACCAACCAACCGCTCTATTTGTCACAATTATTAAAGTTAGAAGTTGGTATAAATATAAATGTAAATTGTTAATGAATGGCTAGTTTGTTTTATTCGATATCGGTTGTTGGTGATTGTTCGGGTACGGGTGATGGAAGTATTCTAATAGTTCCTAATGGTGGGACCCCACCATATAATGTTAATTGGCTCACACCGGATTTAGGTAATGACGCTTTGGTAACCAACTCATCGAGAACTTTATTGTACTCCGGAACATATTCGATTCAAATAACCGATAGTAGTTTACCTATAAACAATACTTTATTGGTGTCTGTACCATTATCGAGTGGTGTTTGTGCTTATGTAGATAACGTGCAGAATACAACTTGTGGTTTAAATAATGGTTCGGTAACAGGTACTTCATCATCATTATATTCACAAACAACTTATTTTTTATATAGTGGGTCTAACGACTTTATATCGTCGGCAATAACGGATTCAAGTTTTGGGGTGTTTAACAATTTAACAGCGGGAACTTATTATATGGTTGTTTTGGATGTAGGGGGATGTACGGGTAGAACTAATACTTTTGTAGTTGAACCTTCAACAAATTTGGATTATGGTTTATATGTTGTTCCAAATTCAAGTTGTGGGAATGGGCCGTTAGGTAAGATATTTGTTACGGGACAAACCGGAACTCCACCATATACTTATATATGGAGTAACGGACAAACGAGTAGTTCAATTACGGGATTAACGAGTGGTTTATATAGTGTTAATGTAACCGACTCTTTGGGTTGTACTAGGATATCTGCCGCGACAATCACAGATGTTGGTCCGGTTACTATACCGTTGGTTACACCAGTTCCGCCATCATGTTTAACAAATAATGGGTCTTTAACTTTTTATATTGAAGGAGGTACGCCACCTTATTATTATTCGGCGTCAACCGGGTATTTTGAGATTTCATATTCAACTAGTTTAACATTAACTGATTTATCTTCAGGGCCTTATTCATTATTGGTTACGGATGCCGCTTATTGTACGGCAACCGCATCTGCATTATTGGCGACCCCTGAGGGTATGACATCGGTAAATGTTAATGTGACAAATCCGGGATGCTCTAATGAAAATGGGTCAATGTTTGTTTTTTTACAAGGAGGGACTCCACCATATACATATACTTTAATTTACCCTGATGGGAATAACAAATCAATTCAAACTACCTCTCAAAATAATTTATTTTCTTTTTTGGGTGGTGGAGAACATTCTCTATATGTTATTGATAGTGTTGGTTGCACGTTTAATCAGGATTATACGTTAGTTAGTCAAAATCTATATACTGTATCCGCGTCTTCAATTGGTGCGAGATTTGGGTTGGCAAATGGGTCTATAACGGTAACAATATCTAGTGGTGGTACAGCCCCATACAATTATTCGTTAAATAACGGACAAATAGATATATTAAACACTTATTTAAGTTCTGTAACCTTTACAAATATCGTGTCGGGTCAATATAATATTACAGTTACCGATAATAATGGTTGTATACAAAAAACAAATGAGTATGTTACAGATATACCAAATGTGAATTTTTCTTTGCTACCGACAATAGCGTCTACACCGAGTGGGGGTACGATAACAACATTTATTATGGCGGGGGTTCCTCCGTTTACGTTTAATTGGTCGTCAAATATTCCAAATAACCCACAAACAAATATGGTGGAAAATTTAACCGCCGGAACATATACATTGACCTTAGTTGATGCAAATTCAAATTATGCGGAAAGAAGTGTTACGGTTGAAGGTAGTAACACAATTTCTTCTTATAGTACATATACAGTTTCGGAGGAAACGTTTAATGTTAATACATCGGCAAAATACAGTATTCTAAAAATGTTTAATGAGGGGTATTATGATGTTACTAATGGGAATAGTGGTTGTAATTTAGTATCTGCAACATTCAGTGCTAAATTGGTGGTACAACCATACGGGACTGAAGTTATTGAACCTTTTTATGTTACAAATTCATTGGTTGTGCCTCCAAGTGATAATATTTGGCAGGATACAATTAAATCAATGATTTTAAAAGTTAAGGGTGTTGGTAATGTTATCATTGATGAATTAAATAATAAGTTAGTTATTATAAGTGATATTGATAACCAAGATATTGTTAATGGTACAATCGCGGCAATTAATATTAAAGTTTATTTATTAATTGATTATGAAATAAATTGTTTAAGTTAAATAATAGTGAATATACCGATAATAAAATTAACTGAATTTTCGGGTGGTACCCCACCATATTCTATTACGATTAGTGATATATATGGAAATAATTCATTATTTTTAACGGCATTCACCCAAACAGCTCCTCCTGATATTTTTATTGAAGTCCCATCCGCATTTACAAATACCTACATAAATGTTCCTTTAATTAGAGTTAAAATTGTTGATTCTCTTGATTGTGAATTACTAAGTGATGTCTTATGCACGAGCCCAATACCATAGTTATGGTGGGTTATTTATTTATATCTAAATTATTTTTAATTGTTTGTTTATAAAAAAATTTGAGGTTTTATTATTTTAGTAAAAATAAAACCGATTTCAAATTATTTATAAGATAATAGCAAACATTTATGCCTTGTATTCCAATTAAATTATCGTATGTTGAAACCAGTTGTCAAGACGCTTGTTCGTTATCGTCAACTAGTGGTTTTTACTCTGACACAACCCCCTTGGTTGTTGGTAGTATTTTATATATAGATTCAATATGTAGTGTAAGGAATAAATCAGGGTTTTATTCTGACTATACCATAGGGGGAACGAGTTGTTATCAAACGGATAGTGATAGTGTCGTCATTGCCATTTCGACTTGTTTTCAAACTCCGACACCCACGCCAACATTAACCCAAACCCCAACCAATACTGCTACGTTAACCCAAACCCCAACCAATACTGCGAGCAACACTCCTACTTTAACTCAAACACCAACAAACACAAGGACTCCAACAAAAAGTGTTACACCAACAAAAACTGTAACACCAACTAAAACTCAAACACCAACAAAAACTACAACTAATACGCCAACTAAAACACAAACACCAACTAAAACACAAACACCAACAAATACCGCAACTAATACGCCAACTAAAACACAAACACCAACAAAAACTGCCACCCCAACAAATACTCCAACTAAAACGGTTACACCTAGTATTACCCCTTCAGGGTTAAGACAAACACAATTTAGAAGTTGTGAGGACGGAAACAATGTTTTTAGATTTGCGGGAAATGGTATTCCATCAACAACCGGGGCAACTTATTATATTCAAGGTCTTGGTGAATTTGAGGGATGTGCGACAATAGTTACATACACTGGTGTTGGATTACTATATGATGGAAACGGAGTTACGTTTACTTTGGCTTCGGATTGTTTTGATAATATATGTCCTAGGACAACAATTCAATCTGCGGTGATGTATAGATGTTCGGATGGAACCGTACATTATTATAATGTTGATTCAGATACTGCTTTCTTAGGTGCCACATATGTTGATAACGGAATTTGTTATTCATTTTTGGAGTTCGGAGGGGCGGGCGGAACTTATTTAGGGTCGCCTCAGTTTAAAAGTTGTGATTTTTGTGAACCAACACCAACACCGACACAAACTCCAAGACCAACACCAACAATCACTCCAACACCATCACCAACACCTTTACCTTGTGAATATACCAATTTTTGTTTTGATACTAAATTAATTTCTTTAACGGGATTTAATGGTACATACAGTTCAACACTAACTAATTATAACGGTAGGTTATATTATACAGGGGATAGTGTTAATAATGGGTTAATATATTATACTAATAATGAATGGTGTTTAAGTACATCTTTGGGTGGTGTTTGTTCTTTGCAAGGTAAGAGACCTTGTTATTCTAATTGTCCGGATTTGGATAGTAATATATTTGTTGGAGGGATTTGTACTACACCAACACCGCCGGTTAATTGTGAAACATTTGATTTTGTTGCATATTTTGATTGCGATTTTCCTGTAACACCAACACCGACTAATCTTGTTCCTCAAAGTGCCGTTAGTTTTACATTTACATATAATTTTGTAACTCCAACACCATCAAATAGTCCGGTATATAACGTTGGAATGAATTTTTCAATATTTAATTCTTCGCAAACACCGACACCAACAGTTACTCCAACACCTACAACAACACCACCAAATAAAGTCGGTATATCTGCAAGAGCAACATTTGAATACCTTGACCCAACTTTGGAGTGTCCTACAACAAGAGTATTGATTGATGTTTCAACATCTTTGGAACATTATACCTCAGACAATTTAATATTTGGAACGATTGATTTGTTACCCGGAATTTATTTCTATGGGACTATCAATTCTAATAATGGTGGTATTATACAATCTTGTTTTAAATACGATAGAGATGATAACACATTAAGTTCAAACTCAAATGTTTTAAATATACAAAGAATATTTGGTAGTCCGGCGGGATGTATTCCTGCAAGCCAGACACCAACACCAACAACTACCAAAACACCAACCCAAACAAAAACAAGCACTCCAACTCAAACACCAACAAAAACAAGTACACCAACGCAGACACCAACAATAACACGACCGTTGGAATCGTTCACAATGAAGGCATTTAATTTATCTGCGGTTACATTTGCAACATGGGTGAGCTCTACTCCTACTGTGGTAAATTGGGGTGATTCAACATCCAACACGTATCCGTCAGGAACGAATACGATAAGTCACATATATTCATCACTATATACGGGTGATATAACATTCAATTCAATAGATTTAACCACTATAACGAGAATAACGATAACAAATACCATAACAGGTGCAACATCATCAGGATTAACATTTACGACGGCTGAAATGAGTAAGCTTAATGGGTTAACAAGACTTGAATTTGGCCCTAATTTAGACCCTGCAGGTTCAAATAGTGGAAATGCTTATGTTAGTGGTGTTACATCGCAACTACCAAGAACTTTAACAACTTTACAAACAAATAAAAATAATTTATCTGGAGGTGTTAGTGATTTACCTACAGGACTAACATACACTTTTATTTGGGGTGATACAACAATTGGTGGGGATTCAACAGGTGTACCTAGACCAAGTGGTATGTATTACCTTGCAATACTTGGTAATAATACAATATCAGGTAATGTTGTGGGATTACCACATAACTCTACTTTAAGTACACTTTCAATTGCTGGTAATAATACATTGTCGGGTAATACTGCGGATATCCCATCTGCTTTGAATTATTGTTTAATTACTGGTAATAATACGATAACAGGTGATATTGCGGATACCCCAAGTGGAATTACTTCAACACTTGCTATTGTTGGTAACAGTATAATTACGGGTAACACCACGGGGATACCTGCTAGTGCGGTTACAGTAAACATAAGAAGTAGTGGTAGTTCTATTAGAGGTTTAGTTAGTAATGTTCCTAAAACAGTTAAAATTCTTTATTTATATGGGACATCGGGTATTTCAGGATTAACTAGTGATTTCTCAACAGGTATGACAGAAGTTTCTTTGTTAGGTGCGTATAATGCTATTTCGGGTAACACTAGTGATTTGGCAGTAATGACAGATTTATTAGTATTCCAAATTAGTGGAGGAACAAATCCAATTAGTGGGAATATTTCAAATATTCCAATAAAGATGATAAGTTTAGCTCTTTATGAAGGTAATACAATAAGTGGAAGTACAACATCAATAACAAGTAAAACAGCATTAAGAAATATAAGTTTGTTTGGTAATAATACTGTGGACGGAAGTTTAAGTGATTTCCCTACTAACGCATTATCAAGTGTTAGTTTTGGTGGTAATAATACAATAACAGGATATACATCACCATATAATTGGTATAGTTCTATGTCAGATGTTAAAATTACCAATTTGGGTTCAAGTTATGGATTTAGTTTAACCGCAGTTGATAACATACTTATTGATTTAACGGGTAAAACATGGGTAAATAATAAACTCATAGAATTAGAATATGAAGGGGCAACCACACCACCAACATCGGCGGCAGGCATTGCAGCATATAATAGATTAACAGGAACAAGCGGCGTTTTAATAAGTTTTGTAACATAAAAAAAGATATGATTTATTTATACGAAAGTTGTATTCCAACATTGACGAATGCGACTAAAAAAACACAAATAGGACAAACATACAAATTAGAATATACTAATATCGCAAATACGATATTTAAAGATTCTATTGGAAATTGTTGGAATTATCTTGGAGAATATGAAAGTAGTTATATCCCTCCGGATAATGTGTTTTATATTTTTTATAGTGGTAATTTTTTAACAAACACAATTGAAATTGGATATCCTGATTGTAATAGTTGTCAGGCCACAATAACCTCGAATTGCGTGTTTACATATTATGTTGGGGTTAGATGTGATAATGGTGGAAGTGTTAATGTTAAGGTTTGTAATGTTTCACCTACGGGAACTTTAAAATTGGTTCCAACTATAGGTCAGGTTTTTGGGGTTAGAAATCCAAGTGGGGATTATTTTTGTGTTACAATAGTTAGTACGTCACCGTTTGTAGATACTGATTATCAAATATCGACACCGGCTTGGAAAGATTATACGTGTGATACCTGTCCGTTGTATAAGAGTTATTTGGTAGATTCGTGTGACGGGTATTCAACTAACATGAGGGTTTATCAGTATTACACTAATCCAACGATACCGGAATATACTGCGGTAGATTTAAATGTGGATGATGTGTGTTATGTGATAAAAAGTTATGAAGGTATAACTTGTGAATATGCGTATAATGAAACGACAACGCCAACAATAATTCAAACATTCATTAGTTGTAATGAGTGTTTAATAAACTTTTATCAAAAAAATATATAATGTCGGTTGAAGTTAATATAAGTTCCATAACAGGTCAATCTCCGTATGACATATATATTTGTCAAACGGGAGCAACAACTTGTTTATATATTGGTAGAATAACTGAGGTACCATATACCTTTATTATACCAAAACCATATGACAAATCAGGAGGTTATCTCCTTAAACTTATTGATGCGAACGGCTCAATAATATCAGGTCAAAAATCAGTTTTATGAGTTTAAGTGTAAGTATTGAATCATATGTGGCTAACAATCCGGTTTCAGTATATTACTGTGATTCTATGAGTGCAAGTTGTCAATTTGTTAGTTCGATTACCGGGTCTCCGTATACATTTACGGTCGAACCTCCGTATGATGAAACAGACGTTTTGATTAAAATTGTTGACGGAATGGGATATGAAAATGGTAGATTTATATATATAACTCCAACACCTACACCATCCGTAACAACTTCACAAACACCTACACCAACACCTACAAATACTCAAACACCAACCACCACTTCAACACCTACAAATACTCCAACCAAATCTACAACCCCAACTAAAACCCCTACCACCACTCCAACACCAACAACAACACCTTTGTTTGTGGGTCACTATATATCTAGAACTACATATCCAACAATAACGGATAGTTGTTTAGATGTTATGACCTATTCAACACTTTACACATATACAAGTGGTGCAACCTCAGTACCAGTAATTAATTCAGTTATTTATCAAACCGCATTAAATGGTGTATTATATGACCCATTTGTTGGTAAAAATGAATACTTGAAAATGCAATTTGGTTCTAGCCTATATGCAGTTAGGATAAACAATTCAGGTTCAACAACGGATTTCAATATTTGTAATTAAAAATGGCAGTATCTTGTGTTTCGGGTATTACACTTAATAGTTTTGTCTACACTGATTGTTGTGGGAATACGGTCTATGGAGATAATTCACTTGGGTATTTAATATCTTTGGACGCGAACTCATTTTATCAAAATGTAACTTTAATACCTAACTCGGAATTTAGTTCCAATTGTCCTACACGAACTCCCACACCAACACCAACGTTAACCCCAACAAACACTCCAACACCTACAACAACTCCAACAAACACTCCAACACCAACTGTGACAACACCATCGGTTTTGAGAATTAAGGTTGTTACTACAGAATTTAACCAATGTCAAATATACACTAATTTTCCTATGGGGATTAGTTGTAGAGTTTTGGCAGACCCCGATTTATTTACGAATAGTGGTGGTATATTAAAAGTTGACGTGACCGGGGGAACAAGTCCTTATTCTTATTTTTGGAGTAATGGTTCAAGGCAAGATACGGTATTTAATTTGTCTGAGGGTAGTTATAGTGTTACTGTTGTGGATTATTATGGTGACTATACAGCAACTACAAGTTGTTCGTTAGTGAGAAATATTCCAAATTGTGAGTTAATAGGTAGTGCCAACTTTTTAAAGGCTCCGGTTGTATATGGTGTTGTGTTAAATGATTTACCAGATACAGGCAAATATGTCGATAATCTATCTTTCAGCAGTACTACAAATAGTGCGTTAGGGTTTAATTTTAATAATAATACACAACCATTAAATGGGTGGCAAATAGGGTTTTATCAAAATTCAAACATTACCGATAATTTATCAAATTTTGGAAATACGATAAGGTTACAGGTTGCTAAGAATTTATATCCACCTGCGGATTTACCATTTGCGACCGCACTTCTTAATACCATGTCGTATTATGTAAGTGATGTTGAGTATACACAATCTCAGTTTGAAAATCTAATCCCTTACCTTAGTAGTACAACCGTATACGAACAAACTATTAATGGTATTGATTATTATTGTGCGAATGTTCCTTTTCAGTATGCTGGTACGGACACTTATGTATATTATGTTTGGGATTATAGATATAATATAACAAGAACTCCAACACAAACACCAACACAAACCGCAACACCTACTCAAACACCGACTAATACTGCAACTCAAACTCAAACACCAACTAATACTAGTACCAGTACACAAACGCCAACAAAAACCGCAACACAAACTCAAACACCTACAAATACTCCAACAAAAACCGCAACACAAACGTCCACACAAACATCTACACAAACTCCAACAACGACCAAAACTTCAACACAAACACCAACTAAAACGGCGACCAATACTCAAACACAAACACCTACTAAAACACCAACAAATACACAAACACCAACTAAAACGGCAACTAATACTCCTACTGTAACTAAGACTTCAACACCAACTAATACTCCTACGGTAACCCCAATAGGTGATATTTGTTTCTCATTCCAATTTGAGACGCAAACACCAACACCAACAATGACTAATACTCCTACAAATACCCAAACACCAACCAATACAAGAACTGCAACACAAACACCTACGAATACAAGAACTGAAACACCTACAAACACTCCAACTAAAACACCAACTAATACTCCTACGAATACAAGAACTGAAACTCCAACAAATACTGGAACTCAAACACCTACTAAAACACCGACAAATACTCAAACACCAACCAAAACTTCAACACAAACTCCAACAAATACTGCGACAAATACCGCAACTAATACCTCAACATCAACTAGTACACCAACCAAAACTTCAACACAAACCCCAACGCAGACACCTACTAATACGACAACTAATACTCCAACTAATACGGCAACAAAAACTCCAACACAAACCCCAACTAATACAAATACACCAACAAATACGGTTACTTCAACAAGTACACAAACACCAACGAATACACAAACACCAACTAGTACACAAACTAAAACACCAACTAGTACACAAACGCCAACAAATACACAAACACCAACAAACACTCCAACAAATACTGCTACTAAAACACAAACCGCAACCAACACACCAACTAATACCATTACATCGACACCAACACCAACCTTCACATGTGATGAAATTTATTGTCAAACTAATTGTTGTTCGTATAATTTATACGGAACGGCGGGACAACCGTACTCATATGAGAATTGTTATGGTGTGACGATAAATGATAACTTCACACCTTCAGGTATTATATCTTTTTGTTCTAATAGGTCTGCATCAATTGTTGGAGGAACACTAACCGAATTGATTGGTTGTTGTGCCGTACCGACGCAAACACCTACCCAAACCCAAACAAAAACACCTACAAATACACCAACTAACACCGCAACCAATACACCAACTAATACTGCAACCAAAACATCAACACCGACTAACACCGCAACCAATACACCAACAAATACTGCAACCAAAACATCAACACCGACTAACACAGCAACCAAAACATCAACTCCAACCCAAACTCCAACTCAAACACCAACGTCTACGTTTATTTGTGATGAAACATATTGTTCTGCCGGTGGTTGTTGTGAATATAATTTAATTGTTCCTGACGGAACTTCAGTAACATATTTTGATTGTTATAATGAAATTGGAGGTGCGGTAGGTCCGGTAATCGTAAATGTTTGTGTAACAGGTGGAATAACTTCATTTATTTATATTGGAACTGAACCAACAATTACGCTTGTTGGTTGTTGTACTGTAGTAACTCCAACACCGACCAAAACCTCAACACAAACACCGACTAATACTGCAACAAATACAAAAACACCAACTAATACTCCTACAAATACCAGAACTAATACACAGACACCAACAAATACACCTACAAATACTGTGACTAATACTACCACAAATACTCAAACACCAACAACTACCTCAACTCAAACACCAACAAATACGCAAACATCAACCAATACTCAAACACCGACAAATACAGCAACACAAACCCCGACAAATACTGCAACACAAACACCAACAAATACGCAAACATCAACCAATACTCAAACACCAACAAATACGGCAACTAATACACCAACAAGTACTTCAACTAATACACCAACAAATACGAAAACGCCCACAAACACTACGACTCAAACTCCAACAAACACTACAACACAAACATCAACCAATACTCAAACACCTACAAACACTACAACTCAAACTCCGACTAATACTGCTACTCAAACACCCACAAATACGCAAACCAATACCGCAACACAAACATCAACCAATACCCCAACACCAACTAAAACCGCAACAAATACTCCAACAAATACTCAAACACCTACTAACACAACAACTCAAACACCAACAACAACACCATTAGTTCCGGTGGTTGGTTCATTTAGTGGATGTTGTTTTGGGGTTAGTTTTAGAGTTCAGGCAATTCCTGGAGGTTCAGCACCTATTGTTGGAAATTTCTACTCGGTTGCAACTGCTGAAGGATTCATATTTTGTGCTAAGTGCATCAACACCATAACTACCGGTACGGTTTATAATTATTTGGGAATAAGTGGGGAAACAAGTTGTGAATCTTGCATAACAAATTATCCTTGTCCTTCACCAACACCAACAACAACAACGACTCAAACACCAACACCAACAAATACGACAACTCAAACGCCAACAAATACTGCAACTCAAACACCTACAAATACTGCAACTCAAACACCAACAAATACTGCAACTCAAACGCCTACAAATACAACAACTAAAACGCCCACTAGTACTCAAACACCAACTAATACGGGGACTCAAACGCCAACAAATACTTCGACCAATACACAAACTCCAACTAATACGGGAACTCAAACACCAACAAATACTTCGACTAATACACAAACTCCAACCAATACGACAACTAATACACCGACTAACACAACTACTCAAACACCAACTAATACTGCAACTCAAACGCAGACACCGACAAATACAACTACTCAAACACCAACTAATACTGCAACTCAAACGCAGACTAATACTCAAACACCAACAAATACTGCGACTAAAACACCAACTAGTACTCAAACACCAACTAACACAACTACACAGACACCAACTAATACCTCAACTCAAACTCAAACACCAACAAATACTGCAACACAAACCCCGACAAATACTGCAACACAAACACCAACTATTACTGCAACACAAACACCAACTATTACTGCGACTAATACTACAACTCAAACACCAACAAATACTGTGACTAAAACACCGACTAGTACTCAAACACCAACTAACACAACTACTCAAACACCAACTAACACAACTACACAAACACCAACTAATACCGCAACACAAACTAATACTCCAACTAATGTGGAATTGATAACTCCAACTCCAACAAAGACAACTACTCAAACACCAACCAATACGGTAACTAATACTCAAACTCCAACAAACACAACTACACAAACTCCAACAAACACAACTACACAAACTCCAACTCAAACTGCGACTCAAACTCAAACTGCAACACAAACTCCAACCAATACGACAACTAATACACCAACTAATACTGCGACTAATACTCAAACACCGACTAACACAACTACTCAAACACCAACCAATACAACTACTCAAACACCAACAATGTCTAATACGCCTACAAATACTGCAACACAAACTCCAACCAATACTGAAACACCAACACAAACACCAACTCAAACTGCGACTCAAACACCGACAATGTCTAATACACCAACTCAAACTTCAACACAAACACCAACAATGTCTAATACACCAACTCAAACTGCGACTCAAACTCCAACCAATACAACAACACAAACACCGACAATGTCTAATACACCAACTCAAACTTCAACACAAACACCAACTCAAACTTCAACTCAAACACCGACAATGTCTAATACGCCAACTCAAACTTCAACACAAACACCGACAATGTCTAATACACCAACTCAAACTGCGACTCAAACACCAACACAAACCGCAACACAAACACCAACAATGTCAAATACGCCTACAAATACTCAAACACCAACTCAAACTTCAACTCAAACTCCAACCAACACTAGAACACAAACACCAACACAAACTTCAACTCAAACACCAACAAATACAACAACACAAACTCCTACACCTACACAACCTATAAATGATTTTGTTGCTCTTATTGACACAAGAAATACATATTCATATTATAATTTTAATAATTCTGATATTACAAATACAACAGTAATGTCATTTATTTATAATGGAGTCTCAACGAATGTTACATTAACAACACCAAAATCATTAAGTAGTGTTAGAACAAATATTGCAACAACATTCCCAACGGCAACCGTATTACTTTATCAACCTGACACAACAACTGTGGTATATGAAATTTTACCATATAGTGCTGATACGTTTGGTAACTGTGTTATATCGTCAGGAACATATCCGCCTGTAAGTAGTTCTACATATAGTAATTTTGTCTTACCGTTCATTTCAAGTGGAAGTTATAATTGTTCTGTAAATTGGGGTGATGGTACTTCTCAATATGTTGCATCATCGCCTAGTTCAGGTATTACACATACCTACGCAACACCAAGTGCATATACAATAACAATCTCAGCAATACGGGGTGGTTTAACCGGATGGAGATTTAATAATGCGGGTGATAGTAGAAAATTAAAGGAGATTACTAAGTGGGGTAGTTTAAGGTTTGGAACTAACGAAGGTTCTTATTTATATGGTAGTAGAAATTTAATATTAACTGGAGTAACGGATATTTTAGATACCCAAGGAACAACAAACTTTAATTCAGCATTTAGAGAGTGTGTGTCATTGACAAGTGTTAGTGGAATTAATTCATGGAATATGTCACAAGTTACGGGTATGAGTTCTATGTTTGAAGGTAGTGTAACGTTTAACAATAATATAGGAAATTGGTCGGTTGGTAAGGTTTCGAATATGAATAGTATGTTTAAAAACGTACCAACATTTAATAACTCTGGGTCACCATCAATATCAGGATGGACGACAAGTGCAGTTACTGACATGAGTTATATGTTCTATAGTGGGGTTACTTTTAATCAACCAATTGGAAGTTGGGATACGTCTAAGGTTACTAATATGAGTGCTATGTTCCGTGAAGCAAGAGCATTTAATAATGGTAATAGTAATTCAATAAATACTTGGATTACTTCTGCAGTTACTGACATGAGTTATATGTTCTATGGTGCAGATGCGTTTAATCAACCAATTGGAAGTTGGAACGTTAGAAATGTTACCGGTAATCTTGGTATGGGTTATATGTTCTATGGTGCGGGATTATTTAATCAAAACATTGGAAGTTGGGATGTTAGTAATGTTGTGGCAATGAATAATATGTTTGATGCCGCCCTTGCATTTAATAATTTAAATTCACCATCAATATCAGGATGGACGACAAGCGCGGTTACCAATATGGATTCTATGTTTAGAAGTACTCCATTTAACCAACCAATTGGAACGTGGGATGTAAGAAAAGTAACAAGAATGAATAGTACATTCCAAACAAATATAAAATTCGACCAAAATATTGGAAGTTGGATTTTATCTAATATAGATACACTCACTAGTACGTTTAATGGTGCAACGGCATTTAATAACTCTGGTTCAACATCGATATCAGGATGGACGACAAGTGCTGCGACTAATATGAATGCTATGTTCCGAGGTGCAACTTCGTTTAACCAACCAATTGGAAGTTGGAATGTTTCTAATGTTGTAAGTTTAAATGGTACTTTTAGAAGCGCAACACAATTTAATCAAAATATTGGAAGTTGGGATACATCTAAAGTTACGGACTTTACGGGATTATTCCAATTTGCAACAAATTTTAATAATTTAAATTCACCATCAATATCAGGGTGGACGACAAGTGCGGCTACACTTATGGGTACGATGTTTAATGGTGCAACATCATTTAATCAACCAATTGGAAATTGGAATACATCTAAAGTTACAAATATGGGAGCTATGTTTAAAGATGCTGCATCGTTTAACAACTCCGGCTCAACATCAATATCAGGATGGACGACAAGCGCGGTTACTAACATTAGTGAAATGTTCTGGGGTGCAACTGTATTTAATCAACCAATAGGAAATTGGAATGTTTCTAAGGTTACTGATATGAGTTATACGTTCCGAGCAACATCGGCATTCAATCAAAATATTGGAAGTTGGGATACATCTAAAGTTACAAATATGATATCTCTATTCTATCAAGCAACCGCTTTTAATAATTTAAATTCACCATCAATATCAGGGTGGACGACAAGTGCGGTTACTGCTATGAATACTATGTTCTATAGTGCAACTACATTTAACCAACCAATAGGAAATTGGAATACATCTAATGTTACAAATATGACTACTATGTTTGGTTATGCAACAGCATTTAATCAACCTATAGGAAATTGGAATATTTCAGGTGTAACAAATGTTAGTAATTTTATGCAGGGTAAAACATCTTCCGACTATTCTGCGGTTAATTTGACAGATATATACACAGGATGGACTTCAGGTGGTAAGACGGTTAAACCTAACTTAAGTATATTATTCAGTACAATTAAATACACCGCGGCAGGACAAGCGGGTAAAAATTTATTAACAGGAAGTACGGGAAGTGGAGGGTACGGTTGGACGATAGTTGATGGAGGAGTTTTATAAAATAAATGAACGGTTATTTATAATAATAAATTAAAAATTATAATTTAAAGATAAACTATGGCGGTATATTGTGTTTCAGGTATTACTCTTAACAATTACGTTTATACGGATTGTTGCGGTAATTTTAATTATGGTGATACCGCCTTGCCATATATAATTACTTTTGATTTAAATAGTGTATATCAAAACGTAACTATTTTAAATGACAATGAAGTCATAACACAGTGCCCCACATCCACCCCAACACCAACACCAACGTTAACCCCATCAAATACCCCAACACCAACGTTAACCCCATCAAATACCCCAACACCAACCAATCCAACAACTCCATCTACTTTAACAGGTAAAATTGTCACGTATGATTATAATACGTGTGAAATTTATACAAATTATCCAATGGGTATTAGTTGTGAGATTTTACAAGAGGTAGATGTTTTTACAAATACTGGAGGTATAATTAGGATTAATATTACGGGTGGAACAAGTCCATATAATGTTTTGTGGGCGAATGGAGTTAGAGAAAAAATATTATTTAATGTATCTTCGGGTAGTTATCCGGTCACTGTAATAGATTATTATGGTGATTATACTGCAACTACGGTATGTAGTATTGGTAGAAATTTACCGAATTGTGACCTAAACGGAGTTGCAACATATCTAGTACCCCCTAAAGTATACGGAAGTGTTTTAAATGATTTACCGGATGTTGGTAAATATATTAACGATTTATCTTTTAGTAGTCTTACCAACTCAGGTCTTGGGTATAGTTTTAATAATACTCCAAATAGTTTGGATGGATGGAAAGTTGGTTATTATTCTAATTCAAACACTCAATTTAATTTACCGAATTATGGTGATACGGTTAGATTACAGATACCTAAAAATCTTATTGGCATTGCTAATCTACCATTTAATTTATCGTATGGTAATACGATGTGGTATTATAGTAGTACGGTTGAATATACAAAGGCTCAATTTCAAACTTTAATACCGACATTGAGTAGTACAACTGTTTATCAACAAAATATAAATGGTGTTGATTATTTCTGTGCGAATGTTCCGTTTGATTATGCTGGGCCAAATACAAATATTTACTATGTTTGGGATTTTAGGTATGGTATACCGGAAAGCCCAACACCAACACCAACAAATACGGAGACTCCAACTCAAACACCAACCAATACTTCAACTCCAACACAAACTCCAACAAATACCTCAACACCGGCACAGACCCCGACTAATACTGCGACAAGTACTCAAACGCCGACCAAAACATCTACGCAAACTAAGACACCAACACAGACCCCAACTAATACTGCAACTCAAACTAAGACACCAACAAACACTCCAACTAAAACCGGAACTCAAACGCCGACCAAAACATCTACGCAAACTAAGACACCAACAAACACACAGACACCAACAAAAACTAGTACTCAAACTCCTACTCAAACCCCAACTAATACTGCAACACAAACTCAAACCCCAACTAATACTACAACACCTACAAACACACCAACAAATGGGGAAATATTAACTCAAACACCGACTAAAACCGGAACACAAACTCCTACACAAACTCAAACACCGACTAAAACCGCAACACAAACACCAACGCAAACTCAAACACCAACCAAAACTGGAACTCAAACACCTACACAAACACCAACTAATACCGCAACAAATACTGCAACTAAAACACCAACTAGTACTCAAACACCAACTAAAACCGCAACACAAACACCTACTCAAACTCCAACTAATACTACAACGCAAACTCAAACACCAACTAATACGGCAACGAATACGTCTACCCAAACACCAACTCAAACCCCTACAAATACGCCGACAAATACGACAACTCAAACACCTACAAATACGGCTACTAAAACTCAAACACCAACTAAAACCGCAACACAAACGCCGACAAATACTGCAACAAATACCCCTACAAATACTGCAACACAGACACCTACTAATACCTCAACTAATACTCCAACAACGACTAAAACCTCAACTCAAACTCCAACCAATACTACGACAAATACGCAGACACCAACTAATACTAAAACACCAACCAATACTCCAACCAATACGTCAACACCAACTGTAACACCTACCATTTCAAGTCTTAATTGGGAGGCTTGTTGTGATGGTACTCGGTTCTCTTTAATATTAACTATACCAACAACTCTTGTTGAAGGTAGAGTGTATTATGTAACATCAACACAGTTCACCGGTTGTGCGACATATAAAATTATGACACCGCCAGGATTGACATATACAAATGGTGCGATAGGTGTTGTTGATTTTGGAAATTGTGATGCTTGTAAATTAGATTTTCCGTGTCCTACACAGACACCAACTAAAACGCCAACTCAAACACCTACACCAACTAATACTGCGACAAGAACTCAAACACCTACAAATACTGCAACCAATACTGCGACAAGAACTCAAACTCCAACACAGACACCAACTCAAACACCCACAAATACTGCAACAAACACAAAAACGCCAACCCAAACACCTACCAATACCCCAACTCAAACTGCGACTCAAACACCGACTCAAACTGCGACTCAAACACCGACTCAAACTGCGACTCAAACACCGACAAATACTGCGACAAGAACTCAAACACCAACAAAAACTTCAACACAGACACCAACTAATACTACAACTCAAACACCAACTAATACTACAACTCAAACTCAAACACCAACTAATACTACAACTCAAACTCAAACACAAACTAATACCACAACACAGACCCCAACAAATACTGCGACTAAAACACCAACTAGTACTGCAACACAGACTCCAACTAGTACCGCAACAAGAACTCAAACACCTACACAAACACCGACTAACACTGCAACACAAACTCCAACCAATACCGCAACTAATACGGCGACTAATACTGCAACAAGAACTGAAACACCAACACAAACACCAACAAATACTGCGACCAAAACTCAAACTCCAACTAAAACACCTACAAATACTCAAACACCGACGAATACTGCAACTAAAACTCAAACTCCAACCAATACAGCAACACCAACTGTAACTCCAACAATATCAACTCTTGGGTGGGAATCGTGTTGTGATGGTTCAAGGTTTAATGTTGACTTAACGCTTGGTACACCAGTTGTCGATGCAACTTACTATATTAGAACGGATGGGTTTGTAGGTTGTGCGACGTATAAGTTTATGACACCTCCTAGTATTACTTATGGAAACGGTTCGATTCTTTCGCCATCGGCCGGATGTCCTGATTGTACGACTAATATATATAATTGTCCTACTAAAACGCCAACACCAACTGTAACACAAACTCAGACACCAACAATGACAAAAACACCAACACAAACACCTACTAATACTACGACTCAAACACCAACTAATACGGCAACAAGAACTGCGACTAATACTGCAACAAGAACTCAAACACCTACACAGACACCTACTAATACTGCAACCAATACTTCTACACCGACACAAACGCCGACAAACACTGCGACAAGAACCCAAACACCGACACAAACACCAACAAATACTACAACACAAACGCCGACTAATACCGCAACAAGGACTCAAACTCCAACACAAACACCAACAAATACTGCAACAACTACTAAAACACCTACCAATACTGCAACGCAAACACCGACTAATACAGCAACAAGAACTCAAACACCAACACAGACACCAACAAATACTGCAACTAAAACACCAACAAATACCGCAACTCCAACACAGACACCAACTAAAACATCGACGCAAACACCAACAAACACTGCGACAAGGACTCAAACACCAACACAAACATCGACGCAAACACCAACTAATACTGCGACAAGGACTCAAACACCGACACAGACACCAACAAAAACTACGACGCAAACTCCAACTAACACCGCAACTAGAGCACAAACGCTGACTCAAACACCGACTAATACCGCAACAAGAACTCAAACTCAAACTCAGACACCAACACAAACACCGACTAATACTTCGACTCCAACGAGAACAACATCACAAACTCCAACAAAAACCACAACACAAACACCGACAAAAACCGCAACACAAACACCGACAAAAACCGCAACACCAACACCAACTTTAGTTTGTGATGTAAAATATTGTGCTGGTAGATGTTGTTCTTATCTTTTAACAGGTCCTTATCTAGGGCGATATTCTTATACTAATTGTTATGGTGATACAGTGACAGATGAGTTTCCTAAATCAGGTAGTGCGACAATTTGTTCTTTGAATGTGGATTCGATTTCTGGCGATATTTTAATCACGGAACTCAATGGATGTTGTTCGGTGCCAACATTAACTTCAACACCAACACCAACGGCTTCAAACACACCTACTAGAACTGCTAGTCAAACACCAACTATGTCGGCGACTCCAACTAAAACTAAAACACCTACACCTACAAGAGTACCGTTACCTGTGTCAGGTTTAGTATGGTCAACAACAAAAAATACGGAAGGTGTAACAGGTTGTCAATCGGCGGGGTGGGTCATATCACCCGATAATTTAACGATTAGATTTAATGTTGCACCATCTCTAAATTGTCAGGTGGGAGGTTGTGATATAACGCAAGAAGCGACTGCAACTGCAACAATAACGGTAGGTCCTGTAAATACAAATTTAAATCTTACTTGGTTTGGTCAAGGTGAATTACAGGCGACCGGATTTGATAGAATGAGCTTTTTTCTTGATGGTGCAGAAGTTTCAAATGGACAGGCTCCTGGAGGAGGGTTAGGATGTAATGATGGCCCAATTGTTCCTGTAATAATTATTCCACCACCATATCTTTTACCTGCGAATACTGTCCATACCTTACGTTTAGTGTTTACAACCCTTGACAAATTATTCCACGTTAATTCATTTTATCAAGCAACATTATCATTCTCATAAAAAAAAAATAATAATATGACATATACAAAAGTAATATATAAAAACAGAGAAAGGGACAGAAGAGGACAGGTAAAATTATTTAATGATTTACCAATCGATGTGCAACAAAAATTTATTGGTATTAAAAATTATATAAATGGTTATTTAAACAGGACAATAGAAGTATACATATACGGTAGTTTTTATTGGGGATATTGGGATGAATTTTCTAACTACGATGTGATTGTTCGTGAAGACATTAATACATCAGAAGTTAGTCAATTGATTTTAAGTGAACTTGGTATAGATAATAATGTAATATTTAACACTGAAATTAACAGAGCGACAATACAAATACCTTAAAATAAATTAAAGAAGTAACAATAACAAGAATTGATTGTATTCCACATGGGTTAAGTTTATTTATAACTAATGGAATTGGTGTCACAATAACCTTAGTTGGTTCTTGTAAAATAGATTAAAAAATATTTATTTAAAATATGAATGCAAATTATTCAATACAATTAACGGAAGGTGACTATACGGCCACTTATACGATATATTATAATAGTGTCAGTGCATCAAACATTGCAACATTATTAACAAGTAATTTACCTGCAGATGGTATTAATTTAACAACCATGTTAGCGGGTGTTAACATATCTGTACCGGGAACGGCAAATTTAATTATTGTCGTTGGAGACGGATATTGTGCCAACTCAATTGAATTTCAAATCGTACCAATCCAAACACCGGTACCACCACCCGATTTATGTTTATCGTTTATTGGTGATGGTATATTATATTCATGGCAGTTCACGCCAAATTCAACACAAAATAATAAAACGAAATGGGAGTCCACTCAAAACGGAACAACATATACGATTTTTTGGAATCCATTTGTGGTTCCAAATGTTTGGCAAGTTGAAATTGAACCAACATTAATATTTACATCCACAAATACAACAGATATACCTGATTCAAGTTGGACGGTACAGGGTTCCGGTAGTTATGGGCCAATTACAAATTTGAATGTTATACAGGGAATTTGTCCTGATGTTGAACCAATAACAACTAAGACAAATGCGGAAAATAATTTATGTGCGGATGGAACAAGTTGTACTGGTATTATTACCGTATTATCAACAGTTGGAGGAACTCCGCCATATCAATATTCATTAGATAATTCAAACCCTACACCATCAACTATATTTAGTAATGTTTGTCCGGGACAACACGATTTAGAAACTATTGATTCAAACGGATTAACAAACACAACTCAAATAACAATACAACAAGGTCAAATACCGACAACATATTCGTTAGACATTAATCAAAATAATATTAGTGTTTTAAGTAGTGTTGATACCGATATTAAAAAAGTTGAATGGACGATAACAACCAATCCGGTATTACCGGTTGGGGCGAGTGTATCATTTGAACTTATACTTGACTCTACACAAATAATTTCAGCTCCGGGTACGGGTGTTATAACAATAGATGAAAAAACTTATTTAAATAATGTGTTACAAACACCTCTTACTAATCAAAATACTTCAACATCAAATAGAACTGATGGATGTAGCGCATTTCAAAAATCAACAACGGTTCAAGCAAATTCATATTATATAACATTAACGTCTTCAAGTGTTTTAACGGGAACTACGGTGTCAACATTAAATATACCTACAAATTCTGGTTCATTATCAAATGGTTGTGTTACAAAATTAGAACAGTCTTTGAAGATTACTATAAATAATTTTAAATTTTTAGGGACTTGTTCTAGTACTAATACACCTAAACCAATTAATATATTGCAAAACCAATTATTATATGTTGAGAATAGTTTTTCTTGGAGAAAAGATGAATATTATTGTGAAGGAAGTACACAATTTAACATAAGAAAAACGATTAGTGGATTATCATCGCCTACTAATTTATGGTATGATTCGTCGACAACTCCTCCTAGAGTGTGGGTTGTTGATTTAGATAACTATATTAAAGGAAATATTTACTGGTTTAATCCACAAACAGCTACAAGTGAAAGTGATATGAATTATTATGCGGGAATTAAAGCAAATTCATTATATAATAATTTTATTGATACGATAACTAAAAAAATATTATTAACGGGTACTGATACTACAACACCATCTAACGTGCAGGGATTATTTGTATTTGATATACAAACCCAAACCCATTATCAAGTTGCATACGGAAGTAGTACTCCATTCCAAAGACAATTAATGTTTGTAACAACAAATTACATTTATTGTAAAAACAGTAGTACTGAATTAATTAGATTTGTTAGAAGTAATCCACAATTATCAACTTCAACAATTATATCTATATCAACCACACAACAACAAAATTATCTAGGCTCCGGTGCACAAAGAATGTTAGAGGTTGGGAATAATATATGGGTTGTTGGAGGTTCAGGGGGAAATAGTGCGGTTAAAGATATTGGAATATTTGATGCTAATTTTAATTATATTACAAGTATTGTTTTACAGGGTTCTGCTTTTGTTAATTTAAATGGTAATAGTAGATGTTGGCAGTCATCGTTCTACGATTCTGTAAATAGATATTTTTATGTTTGTGATTTTGGAGGTAAAATTAAATTTAGAATTCCTGTTAATTTAACAAACAACGGAGTTTTAGGTCAAACTTTAGGTGGTACTGCGAATGGGGTTTCTTTTATAGATATATTAGAAGGAAAACAATTTGCAACTATTGCGTGGACGTTAGACCCTGTCACAGGAAATTTATATGAGGCTTTTGATTTATTCGATAGTTTACAGGATAATTCTAGAATATATAAAATGTATCAAATAAGTAGGACTACAGGTGTCACATTAAAATTAATTGATAATAAATATATAACCAATGTGGTACAAGTTAACGATGGATTAACTGATAGTCTTATGGGGTCAAATACGGGATTATTTTATTGGTCCAATGCTGGTGGAACAACTTGGAATACGGATGGAACAATAACGTTCTTTAATAACACAGTTGGAGGAGGAAATACCGGAAAAGTTATTGTTACTACTTTAAGGAAATATAACGATACTACCAATCAACCAACAACACAAACAAAACCAAACGTGATTGGTACCGAAGGTTATATCGTACCATACACCGATAATACATTGTGTCCTCCTGAAATTAATGATTTATGTCCTTCCGGATTTACAAAAACAGTAATTGGAACTGCGCCTCCGGTCTTTTATTATGAGTTTGACGTTCCAAATGGAGTAAAAAATAATACAAACATTAGTAAAATTGTGGTTTCGATTAGAACAAACACGGGAACGGTATATAGAACAAGTACTTATTTAAGACCATTTAATGATTATTATACCGGTTCATTTAGTGTTGGTACAAATCTTACAGATAGTTTAATATTAGAATATATTAATGGTGCTAATGTTGTAATAAAAACTTGTACCCCAAGTTAAAATATTTAAATTAAAAATAAAACAACCATATTTATAAAATATGTCATACATTATAAAAAATACTTCCGCACTTATCAATACGAGAATGACGGATGTTGGTAGAAGAAGATTATCACAAGGAAATTTTAACATTAAATACTTCCAAGTTGGAGATAGTGAGGTTACGTATTCTGCGGTAACCAATTATACTCAAACAAATAATAATATTTTGATGCCGGCGTTTAACGCCCAAAATGATACTCCTGAAGGTAATAACAAACAAAATATAAAATATCCATATTATTTGGATGGTACGGAAGGAAATACGTATGGTATACCATATGAAAATAGTGGTGCTGACGAAGTGTATAATACTGCAACTGCAAGAGGATTTTTTAATACGGGAACAACAAATCCAACCGTTCAAAATAGTTCTGCATATACCGTAACGTCAAACTATAGAGTTGATATGTCAACTTTATCGGGACAAACAACAATAACAATTTTTAATAATTTTTGTAGTACGTCTACGGGAACTCCGCAAGTTAACCACTTTATTACAATTTATTATGATGGAGTTGGTGATTGTAGTAGTATTGGAAACGTTCCGGTTTTAACTTATAAAATTCAAAGTGTTACTCAAAACGGGGCGAACTATAATGTTACTTTAGATAGGAAAGTTCCAAACTATACGGCACTAACGTTAAGTAATAAGTTTGGTAGAGCTTATATATATCCGTCAGGAATGACTGAATTGTATGATACAATTACTCCGGAACCATATTGGCAAACGGATACATTAAATTTTGAATCACCTTGTGATGTTATTAATAGAGAAAATACTTTGGTTTGGAATATGAATATTCCTTGGACTGAGAATCCTGCGGGACTATTCTCATCTACGTATGAAGATTACAGAAATTTTGGCTCCGTTGGATATATTGGAACGAAAGAATATTTGGGGTATAACGAATCTGCGGGACAAACTGATACTGGTGGTGTTTTTTATTACAACTCATTTGACGATAAAATAACCGTTAAACCTGAAGACCAAAAAGCAATTGCAATTATTCATTATACGAATCAAGATATAGATTTTGTTTATGGTGAAAAATTTGCAACAATACCATTTGACCCACAGAATCCAACAAACATCACAGGTCAGGCGACACATTTTAAAATAAGTATGCCAACTGTTATGTGGCATAAATCAACGGGAACAACAATAGGTGCAGATTTTTATATTGATTCTACGGTTTATAATAATTTATGTGTACCATACTATATCAAATCTAAAGTTAATTTAGATATGAACGACCCCGGGATTAGATATTTCCAATTATACGATAATATTCCGGATTCAAACGGTAATGTTAATCGTGTTGGTAAAGTATTTCCCGACCAGCAAATAATCGTTATTGATGATGAAGAGTTGGTTGCGGCATTATCATATAAGTCAAATAGAAATTGGACTTTACCTGCACCACAATTATCACTTATAACTCCCAATATTTGTACGGGAAATGAAGCCGGAGTTGGAGTGTTAACAGGGTCAAACCAAACAATGTGGGTAACGTATAGATTAGACCCAACGGGATATACGAATTCGTTACATTGTAATTATTATACATCAATTATTGGGCCTGATACGGGATGTACTTTAACATCACAAAATGTTGCAATAAGGTTTGGTGATGAATTCCCATATATGAATCAGGGTGGATTATCAGGATTCTCTACAAATAGAATGAAAATAATTTGTCAAAAGAGAAATGATAATTTAAGACCTGACCCAACCGCATGGAAACAAATCGACGTAACAAGTAAGTTAAGTGCTTCAACGGTTAATGGATTTTTAACCATGAGTGGTATTACGGGCACAACATTCCAAATAACCGACGCGGATTATAACGCGGCGACAACATATGACTTATCAACCTATATTGATTTAACCCCAAATAATTCACCGGACATTTTAAATTTTGGGGATGAGTATTATTTTTATGGTAATATTGAAACTGACATAACCGCAACGATATATGAAATGAAATTTTTGGTTACGTTAGGTAGAAATCAATTTACTAACACAACAAATCCAACATGGACTTCTGGAACGACTTCATATTTTACTGAGGTGGGTTTATTTAATGAGGAGAAAGAATTATTAGTTTTATCAAAAATGCAATCACCGGAATTGAGACAAGGTATACAACAAATAGTGGTAAAACTTGACTTCTAATAATTCTGTATGATTATTTAAAATAATATGAAGAAAGATATAAAGGAAGATTCACCTAAAATACTTGGGTTAGACGTGAGTACAAAATGTATAGGTATTTGTTTATTTGACATTGATTCAAAAAACTTACTTGAATTAACTCACATCTCACCGAAAGTTAAAACGGAAAATAAGATTCACGAACTAATGTTAAAGGCTGAAGTTTTTAGAGAAAAAATTAAGTCTTATGTTGGTCTTGGAATAACTACTGTGGTTATTGAAGAACCCCTTTTAGGGTCAAATAATGTTTACACGGTAGGAACTCTCATGCGTTATAATACTCTTATTTGTAAAGAGGTCTATGATGTATTAGGGGTTATTCCGGAACTGATAACGACTTACAATTCAAGAAAATTCGCATTTCCGTTTTTTGTGAAGGAAAACGATAAAGGTAAATTTGTTTTATTTGGCGGATATCCAAAAGATATAGATAAAAAAATGTTGGTGTGGGAACAAGTTGCCAAGAGAGAACCCCAAATTAATTGGCTTTACACAAAAAACAATACACTTAAAAAAGAAAACTTTGATATGAGTGATAGCTATGTATGTGCCCTAGCATATATGAAAATGAATAAAATTTGGTAATCAAATTTTTTTACTTAAAAAATGATACTTTTACATAAAACAAGATATTTATATATATGGGAAGAAAGAAAATAGATGAAGAAGAAAAAAAAATTAGAATGTCGGTCACAATTGACCCTGATATTGAAAAAATAATAAGAAAAAACCATATTAATCTTTCCTCATTAACAAATAAATTATTAAAAGAGTATTTTAATGGAAAAAAAGATTTGTTATAAATGTAAAGAAGAGAAAAACATTTGTGAGTTTGAACCTAAAAAATCATCAAAAACCGGACATAGATACGAATGTCGGTCGTGTCGTAAAGAATATTCTAAAAAATATTGGGAAAAAGTTAAAGAAAAAAAAGATGTTTTGGATAATAGAAAAAAATATTATTATGAAAATATGGATAAAATAAAACACAATATAAAAAAATATTATTATGAAAATAATGAAAAAATTAAAGAAAGAAAAAAAGAATATAATGAAAAAAATAAAGAAAAAAATAGAGAGTATTTAAAAATTTGGAGAAAAAATAATTTAAAAAAAACAAATGAATATCATAATAGTAGAAAAAAAACCGACCCATTATTTAAACTCTCACATATTGTTAGATGCAGGATATATTCCTTTATGAAGACAAAAAATATAACAAAAAGGAATAAAACTTTTGAGATTATAGGGTGTACCCCACAAGAATTAAAAGAACATATTGAAAAAAAATTTACAGAAGGAATGTGTTGGGAAAAAATAGGGGAATATATTCATATAGACCACATTATTCCATTATCTTCCGCAAAAACAGAAGAAGAAATATATAATCTATGTCACTACACAAATCTTCAACCATTATGGGCGGAAGATAATTTAAAGAAAAATAAAAACATTTGGTAATTTAATTTTTTTCATTATCTTTACACCCTAAATGTAAAAATATGAAAAAGTTACTACTTGCTACCATCGCAACAATCTTATTAATTATTGGTCTTACACTTAATAGTGAACCGGAAAATCTAATTGGTTTTACCAATATGATTTTTCTGTATTTACTATATATCGCATTTATATACGTTGCGGTGTTTACCGATACGTTTGAATCAAAAAAATAATTTGGCATATTAAAAAAAAATTTATAAATTTGTTGTATGGAAAAATTAATTCAAAAATATCAACACGCTAAGGAATATGCTGACAAACTTTATCAGGAGATATTAGACACCTCCGATGGGTTTTTATATGTAACTTGTTTAAGGTGTTATGGTTCCGTTCGTTGGATGCACCACAAAAATGAGTTCTCCGTTCAGGACTTATGTAATGAGTATTATGGGGACAACGGGATTGTGGATGTGTATACCAACAATCCAAATAACAAAATTGATTCATATGGTAGTGTTTTGGTTAAGACATATGATGAAATTGTTGATATGTCGAAGGAGAATGTATCTATGTCTAATGCCATATGTAATTGGATGACAAGAAGTTTATAAAATAAATTTGGCAGTCTCACAACTATTATATACCTTTACATTATGAAACAACTACCATACATCAACCGAACAGAAGGAATTATTGGCTACACAGAATCTGTAATTGCTAAAAACGAAACTAACGATTGTTTCGTAAGAGCCGTAGCATCCGCTTATGAAATCCCATATGACGAAGCTCATACTTGGGTTAAAGAAAAGTTTAATAGACAAAATAGAAAAGGAACAATGTTTGTTTCTTGTAAATTGGCGACTATGTATTCACTCGGTCAAACTTTCAGTGGTAAGTCAATCAAGGGTATTGGTGACTTGAGAACGATTGATAAAGTGACTCATAAGGTTAAAAGAACTACACTTAATCAGTTTATCAAAAAGTATCCAACCGGGACTTATATCATCATTGTTAGGGGACACGCATTTACCTTGAAGAATGGTGCGGTGATTGGTAATAACCAAGATGCAAAATCTTTGAAAAAGGTAGTTCACGATGCGTTTGAAATTTGTTAATATTGTATTATGTCAGATGAAATAGAAGTTATATTGGAGTTAATTGAGGAAGTCCTTGGGGAGCCGAGGAAATCATATGATTCTCATTTGCAATTTTCCTATGACTGCGTGGAATGTGACGAAGGTAGAGGTAAGGGTAATTTGGAGATTAATTTGGAAAAGTGCATTTTTCATTGTTGGAGCTGTAATATATCAGGCCCTCTCGGTAAGTTGTTTGATGACTACGGGAATAAGAAATTAAAGAAAACATATCTTCTAATCCGCCCCGATGAATTCAAGGTTGAGGAGAAGAAAAAGAACATATTAAGATTGCCGCAAGGTTATACAAAAGTATTGGAAGCGAGCCCGGTATACCCCCCACATAAGGAGGCGTTTAATTATTTAAAAAGTCGTGGAATAACTGATGAGATGTGTGAGAGGTGTAATATCGGGCTCACCACGACGGGGGATTTTCAGGGTAGAATAATCATACCATCTTATGATAAGGATGGTAAGGTTAATTATTTTATTGCTCGTTCTTGGAATCCGAGAGCGAAGATGAAGTATAAGAATCCAGTAGCATCCAAAGATGAAATTATTTTTAATGAGAGATTGATTGATTGGGATAAAGATATATTCTTGGTTGAGGGGGTGTTTGATAGTGTATTTGTTGAGAATTCAATCCCAATGCTTGGGAAGTTTATGTCTGACTTATTATTTTCAACCATATATGAGAAGGCGAAGGGTAATGTTATTATATGTTTGGATGCGGATGCTTATAGTAATGCGTTAAAGTTATATCACACATTAAATGGTGGTGTTTTATATAATCGGGTTAAGTTGGTTAAACTACCGGAGGATAAGGATTTGGCGGATTTGAGGGGTGAGATAAAGGAAGAATTTTATGTTGAGATAAAATAAATTTTTTTGTTTCAAACCTTATTACTATTTTTACATTCTAAAACGACAATATATGGCAGGAACTATTAGTTTTGATTTACCAACGTATCAGAGATTAAAAAAAGAATATCAACGTTCGGTTGATAATAATGTTGAGGTATTTGTGTTTGACGGACACGAATTATTAACTAGTTATGCGAAGTATATGATTGAGTATTTAACCACTAAATTTAATTAAATTATGAAAGGAATATTAAAAAATACACCGGCAGGGTGGTATGTGTGGTATAGCGTAATGAGGGATGAAATAACATCGGGTTATGATTCAATCCCCGTATATCAGGAAACATTTGATTTTAATGGAAAACAACCCATAATTCCGTTAGTGGAGGGTAAACAAGTTGAGTTTAAAATTGAGGATTTTTGGGAAACCGGAGGGGATGAAGGTATTAAACTTGCTAAATTAATCATACCAAAAGAAGAACTTAAACAAGAAATACTTGAAGAAGCCGCGAAAGATTGGTACAATAAAGAAGGATTGATGAAACCAAGTAAAGTAGAGGTAAGGGCTTGGGTTAAAGGTGCTAAATGGAATGAACGAAGATGCTATACAGAGGAAGATTTAAGAGAAGCGTTTAAACAATCTAGACAAGCATTAATTTTTGAAAAAGATATGCCGCCTGTTTATGAAAGTTTTGAAGAGTGGTTTAAACAACATAAAAAATTGTAGAAATATTACAATAAACGACTGATTGTAGGATTATTACAATAAGTTTTTTTATAAAAAAATTAAATAAAATGAAAAATATACATATACTGCCGACGGATAAACCAAGTAGGTTATTCTTAAATAAAGTGAATAATAAATTACTATTAGATGGTGATACTTATTCTAATTTAGAAAAAATATTACCAAGTAGTAATTATCAACACCTATATATCACCGGTGAGGAAGAGATTAAAGAAGGAGATTGGGTCATAGATAACAATGGTTTATTGGCCAAAGTAATAACTGAACTTACTTGGCATTTCATTAACTCTAAAAAAATCATCCTAACAACAGACCAATCATTAGAGGGCGTGCAGACCATTGAGGATGAGTTTTTAGAGTGGTTTATAAAGAACCCTACTTGTGAGTATGTGGAAACTAAATTAGTGGAATTTGAGGTTGATATGGGGTTAGGAGATAGTTGTGTTGAGCATGGTAGTTATTACAAAATCAATACACCAGACCAATCACTTTATACTGAATTGGTTTATGAATCTAATCCGTATACATCTACTATAAGCTCGGAATCACAACCAAATACAATAACATTTAGTTTAAAAAATAATGAACCGGTTATTGTATTAGATGAGGTGGGATTCAAGTATAAAGGAGAACTTATTGAGGATGCGGGTGAGATATACGAATTATTCAAAGATTATATTAGAGGTAGTGTAGGATATACAGAGGAACAAGTTAGGGAAGCAATGACTAAGGCTATTATACACTATAATTCAAATGAGCCATTAAATAAAGAATTTATGGATGAAATCATCCAATCACTTAAAAAAGATTAATTATGAGCAAACCAAGAAAGAAAATATTTTCAAAAAAAGGTAGGACAACTAGAAAGAAATTTCCAAACTATAAAACTTGGTGTAGATTTAATGGTGCTAATTGGAATGATAGTAGTAATTGGAACAACTATGTTATATCAGAAAGGGAACTTTTTAATGAAAAAAACCAAATAATATGAAAAGGATATTAGAAATCATACTCTATCCACTACAAATGATATATGAGTTTATAGATGGAGAAAGAGATATATTTTATAAACCTAAAAAAGATTAGTTATGAAAGGAAAATTAGAAAAAACAATTAAAGGTCAATGGGTTGTTAGAATTATTTCAGAAGAAACACCGGAGTGTGATACAATAATAGAACACGGCAAACAATTTCCAGTACATCCCGAGTATGTGAAATATTACTTCTTAGATGAAGATGCGGACGGAAGTGAAGTAGAGTTTGAGATAGTGAATAAACTTTGGGGAACTAATGATGACATCATCTCATATGCGAAACTAAAAAAACCGGAAATGGGAAATAAAGTAGACCTACAGAAGCTAGAAGCTAAACTTGATAAGATATTGGCAGATGAAACACCTGAATCATTTCACGAGTGGTTAGAGAGGAAGACAGGCCCAATTAGAAGTTATCATTCTCCGAAGATAGATGGGATGTTAAAAGAGATAGAAGAAGATGATGTTAAGAAGTTGGCTGAAGAACTATATCCAATAGAATTTCATCCAATTATGGAAGGGTCTTATGATATAAATAGAGAACAAAGAGAAGCATTTGTTAAAGGTTACAACAAAGCCAAAGAAACTCTATATACAGAGGAAGAACTAAAGCGTGTTTATACAAGAGGGTATGATAGAGGTATAGACCGGAAACCTCGTAATATGGAGGCTTATATAGAATTTATTAAACAAAATAAAAAAGATTAGTTATGATGGGAGATTTGATTATTAAATTAAGAACATTCATTCATCAGCATTTATTATGTATTCACAATTATATACCTGATAGAATTGGGATAATAACGGGATTAAGTAACCGGAGAATTTGTAAAAAATGTAATAAGTTTGAAAACTAAACAACCTTTAAAAAGATTAGTTATGAAAAAAATCAATTTAGAAGAAATGCCAAAAGAAGAGTGGGATGAAGTGAGAAATCCTGCTTATAAACATTTTAATATTGATGTGGAATATCCGGAACTTGATGGAACAAATGCGTTATGTAATGATAAGATTTGGGACGACATCTATCACGATTATACCGCAGAACAATATCCCGCATTTGGTGGGCCTTTTACGGACTCAATATCATTTATTGATTGGTTAAAACAAAATTATAAATCACCTGAAAAAAAATAAAATTATGAGAAAATTTATTAGACACCCTGCTACAGTATTAGTATTAGTTATTATTGGATTAATAACTGCATGTTGTGTATTCTTTAAAACTTGCACCCACGAAGTTACCCACAAGGGTATAGTTATCAGTCACCATACAACCTCAGATAGGCATGGAGATATTGAATACTACACAATTGCAACCTTTGATGATAATAAAGTTCGTTCAATACACGGATTAGATTATTATATTGTAGAGGTGGGAGGAACCATTTATTATACAGAAACCTACTTAAATAAATAATATGAAAATAGAAACATTAAGAACGCTGATTAAAGATGTAATCAATAATGATAATCTAATGGCGGTTATGCCAGGAGATACAATTGCACTACAAAAAAAGATTATGAAGGTGATAGATTTGTATGAGGAGGATAATAGTGAACCAATACCCAATCCGTTTATACCAACACCCGGATTTAGAGTGGATATACCAATACAGACCGGAGAACCGGATGAAGTCCCTTACGGAACAATATGTCCTTGCAATCCCGCAAATGGAGGTAGTGGAATATGTGGATGTGTTATGGGAAATAAAATGGTTCCAAATCCAAAGAAGTATGGGGCTTTTACAACTAAATGGGGTACCACAACTACTGAACCAGGAACAATTATTACAAATACACCACAAGGGCACACATTAAAAATTAAAACCACTAATTAAATTGACACACACAGAACTTGAAGAACTTGGTTTTATAACCATTGCAACCGATATAAACTCCTTTGTATCAAAGACAACCGGAGATGACGTATGGTTGGAGATTTTTCACTCAAACGACCCGGAATACCTCCAAATAATGAGGGGAACAAAGGGTGATAGTGGGGAAATATTAAGAAATACTATATATGAAGGAAAAGTTAATATTGGGGTGATAAAACAATTTTTAAAATAAATTTGGCTGGTATTTTGGGAATGTATATCTTTGTATTCACAAAACAACCAAATATATGACTAAAACAATTTCATTCAAAAAGGGGACGATGGTTAGAGTATTATCGGGAGAATACGAAGGAAGATTAGCGGTAGTTACTAGAAGTTCTAAATTTAGTGTGATATGTAAATCACCGGACGAAGTTTATGAGTGGAATTTACTTAAAAATTGGGTTGAGAAAGTGGAAAATAAAAAATAAATTTGGCTGATAAATAATAACCCCTTATCTTTACATTCTAAAACAAATATATGACAACAACTACCACCACCCCAACAACATCAGTAATTGAACTTACAACCGGGACAATGTCCGGTGACGTATTCTACGGAAATTACAAGACAATGGTTAAAGGAAAACCTTGTAGTATTATGGTTTCTAACCATATCAAAGATTTGAATAAAAACTATGACTTCCGAATAGCCGCTAAATGTCAGGCAGGGTTCATCAGTATCTCTGATTGGACTACAACACCGAAAGAAATGATTTCAGGGTTCAAGAAAAATTGTTTGGTTAACATTCAAGTTAAATTGACTTATGAGGATGGACGTGAACTTTGGGTGAACGTATTTACAACCAAAGGTGGTAAGTGGTATTCAATTGATAAAGGGTTTATGGATGTGTTGACTGTGGGCGATATGAGACAATCACATCCTGATATGTGTGATATGGAATTGTGGGGTAGAATGGGGGCAAAAACTTGGTCGGACAAAGCGTTCGTTCAGAACTAAAAATAAATGTGTTGTTCCCTTGAGAAAGGAAAGGTAATTTGACCTGGTAGTAAATCACTAAATGAACAGGTATCAGACTTTAGGCAACACAGAGGATTTCTCATCCTCAAAAACATACCATTGAGATTTTTAAATCTCCTACTTACTTACGAAAGGAAGGATATGGTAGGTAACTGCATATAGTAGTGACGCTGTTAAAATAGTCAGGTGGCGGAATTGGTAGACGCTTTTGGATTCTCTGTCCGATACCTTTGTTAAGGCAAAAAGCTTACAGGTTCAAATCCTGTCCTGGCTACAAAAAACAAAATATGGGAGAAGATAAAATAAGTCCAAAGATGGAAGAGTTTCTTAACAAAATTGATGCTCTTTGTTATGAATATGGATATGAAATTTGGCCGACAGAAAAAGGATGGACGGGTAAAGTAAATGAAGATGGTGAATATGATACAATAGTAATATTAGGTGATGAAAAACCTGTAAAGGTATTGTATATTGATGGTGATGGAAGAGAAAGTAAATAATTAAATAGTCAGGTGGCGGAATTGGTAGACGCACACGGTGAGAAGTATTAATCATGACGAAATATGCCTAAGATACTTCATACAAGTTCAAATCTTGTCCTGACTACACATAAAAAGTCCGGTGTTCGAGTCACCGGTGATAGTTTAAGTGGTAAAACACCCGGTAACGGGAGATATGGGTTCGAGACCCAAGGTTAGTGTAACGGTAGCACATTTAAGTTCTTAAAAATAGTCAGGTGGGCGTAATGAGGGAGTGGTTCCCGAATCCCCAAGATTGGCGGTTACCGATACTAGGGTGGCCGTTGCGTCGTAAGGTTGTCTAATCCGTCTTGAACGGTATTCGGTTCGAGTCCGACCCTGGCTACACTGGTCGCTCCAGCACAAAAAGCGTTGGTGGTAACATAATAACCGTTAGTCAGGTGGCGGAATGGTAGACGCTATCTATAAAGAGAGGCCGAGTTAAAAACGGCGTTCAAGGTTCAAGTCCTTGTCTGGCTACAAAAACATATAATATGGAAATAGGAGATTGGATTGAATATCCCGGACACGACAAGGCTTGGATTGGGTGGGAAACGACAAGTTCATATCTAATCTACAGGATTAAAAATGTCCTCAATGAGGAAGGTAAAACTTCACAAACTTGGTTATTTAAACAATTAGAATTAGAGTGGGTATTAAAAACAGAATTTAGTTATAAAACAATAAACAAATAATATGAAAGAACAAAAAGTATTGGTAATAGCAGATGAACCATCTAGTCTAATACAACGAAAAGTAGAAGAAATACTAGAACAAGGTTGGTTGATTACATCCGTATCAGCACAACACGTATCAACTGGCTCAAGCCAATTCCTTAGAGGTGGATACTTTATCATATTTGAAAGATATGACAGAACATAAAACAATAGAAAGTTATGACAGTAGAACTAAATAAAGACGACTTGGTTACCCTAGTAATGGGATTCAACCTATACAATGATTTAATAAACAAATATTCAGGATTAGAATACGGGCATTGGACTGGTGGGCATGTGGATGAGTGGACTTGGCATGAATGGGCTTTGCAGAGGTTAGACGAAGAAGAATTGTATAATATATTTCAAGAATGCAAATCATATAAAATAGAAGATTAAAATATGAATAACGAACAACAAAAATTAACACCAACAGAAAGAGTAATTGCAATTGCATTATTCACAATCGTATTCCTTGCAATGTTGTCGGGACTTGTAAGTTGCTCCGAGAGGAACGTAGATAAAAAAACAACAAATTATGTTGTTAGCCAAGGAAATAACCCATTGGAAATAGTCATCATAGATAGTTGTGAGTATCTGTATGGGCCTTGGGGTAATGCGACGGTATTAACTCACAAGGGAAATTGTAAAAATCCAATACATCAAAAATAAATTTTGACGGAACCAAAATTATCCTTATCTTTGTAATCTAAATTAAAAAAATGGAAAAAGAATTTATACCATATGAATTAGCCCTAGAGCTTAAAGAACTCGGGTTTAATGAAGAATCTTTTAATAGATTTTATACAAAGCCAAAATGTAAAATGTTTGGGATTGATGAAAAGGGAAGACATTATCCAATAAAAAACACATCTAAAAAACTATATACGTTAGGTGAGTATTTTGTTTTAAATGATGATAATGTAATTACAGCACCATTATACCAACAAGCATTTAGATGGTTTAGAAAAAATCATGGACTTTATTCATCCATAATATTTAAAAAATCATATCCTGATAACCATGTTACAGGTTTAGAATGGTATATAATAATTTGTGGTGGTG
>Ga0214921_10000322_pt1 | contig 93752 bp, 89 predicted proteins | sample LL1505_MetaG_FD_177992 | JGI IMG/M metagenome (GOLD analysis project Ga0214921, IMG submission 177992) | Freshwater microbial communities from Lake Lanier, Atlanta, Georgia, United States - LL-1505 | ecosystem: Environmental > Aquatic > Freshwater > Lake | place: USA: Georgia | collected... | reverse complement strand
TTCAAAAGCACTTGGATTTGTGAGAAATGTTGATAAAATATCTTTCTGAGATATAGGCATAAAAAAAAATTAAAATTAAGATTTGATCTAGACGACTTTTAAAGAGCATTTTATTGTTTTATTTTTTATTTTCAAGTATTTTTTAAAAAATTATTAAGAAATATAATTTTATTAATAGAAGTGGTATTAAATATTTTGGCAAAAAGTTAGCAAAATTTAAGATAATTGACCGATGAAAAATTTATTTTGCATTTAAAAGAAAGTGAGTTTAGATTTAATAATAGGAGACAAGATTTATCTAAAATTGTCTAGAGTCAATTATTTTGTTAAAATTTGATTTAAAAATGGAAATGATATTATTTTATGAAAATCTTTAATTTAGAAGCAAATTGCACTTTGCAAGCAAGCAACAATGTGGCTTTAAAATTCATCAACAAACAACAACAGCAAAACAGCAAAGTTGCTAATTTGGTGGCCAAAATTGTTAATAACATCAAAAAAAATCAAGATCAGGCTTTGCTTGATTATTGCCGGCAGTTCGATGGCATGCAGTGTCAAAGCACCTCTGAACTATTGGTAGATCAACAACAAATTCACGATAGCGAAAAAAAAATCGATAAAGCTCTAAAAGAAGCGATAAATTTAGCTTATCACAGAATTTTTGCTTATCACCAAAAGCAAATGCCTGCAAACCTTGATTTTGTTGACGATTTGGGGGTTAAATTAGGCAATCATTGGCAACCAATCAGCAAAGTTGGGCTTTATGTGCCAGGTGGCACCGCTTCTTACCCTAGTTCGGTTTTAATGTCGGCAATTCCTGCTTTGGTGGCCAAAGTTGCCAAAATCACGATGTGTATGCCAGTTAAAAACAACGAAATCAACCAAGCGGTGCTTTATTGTGCCAAACTTTGTGGCATCAACACCATCTATAAAATTGGTGGGGCACAAGCCATTGCAACTCTTGCTTTTGGCACTCAAACCATCGAAAAAGTCGATAAAATAGTGGGCCCGGGCAATGCTTTTGTGGCCTTGGCAAAAAAAAATGTTTATGGCAATGTAGGCATCGATAGCATTGCAGGCCCTACCGATATTTGCATTATCGCCGATCACACCGCCAACCCAAAATGGCTGGCCTACGATGCTCTTTCACAACTCGAACACGGAGCCGATTCGAAAGCTTTTCTCATCACCACCAACCAACAAATCGCCAAAGATTTTGTGAAACATTTAGCAAAAATCGCTCCAACTTTATCAAGATCGCAAATTATTGCCCAATCTAGCAAAAATTCTGCGGTTTTCGTGGTGCCAAACCTGCTTGAAGCAAGTAAATTAGCCAATTTTATCGCTCCAGAACATCTAGAAATTGCCACCGAAAATCCAGAAAATATCTTACCGCACATCACCAATGCAGGAGCGATTTTTTTAGGCCATTACACCCCAGAAGCCATCGGCGACTATATGGCGGGCCCTAGCCACACCTTGCCAACCTTTGGTTCTGCACGATTTGCCAGCGGTTTGTCTGTTTATGATTTTTTAAAAAGAATGTCAATTATTGGCTGTAATCAAGAAGCATTTCAAAAACTTGCTTCTGCAACCGAAATTTTTGCCCAAGCAGAAAAATTACAAGCTCATCAACTTAGCATAAATATTCGTCAAAAGAATAGTTGACAAATATTTTTTTGCAACTTAAAATTGATTTATAATATTTTTTGTTTTTGTGGGGATATAGCTCAGTTGGTAGAGCATCTGCTTTGCAAGCAGAGGGTCAGGAGTTCGAGTCTCCTTATCTCCACCATTTTTTAGCATTGTTTTGGTTAGCACTAAAAGCTAGTGCCGATGCTAAAGCGAAAATTCTGCACTTGGTCGTAGTTGGTTTTTCTTAACACCTTAGCAAAATCAAGCCTAATTGGCCCCATCGGAGAAGCCCAAGCAACACTCAACCCATAAGAAGACCGAAAACCGCCCGATCGAGCAATTGGTGCATTGTTAATATCGCTTTGCTTTAAAACTCCGTTATCTGAAAATAAAGCCCCATAAATGCCTAGCTCTTTTGGCAAGCCCAAAGGAAAGCGAAATTCTGCTGTGCCGATGTAATAAATTTTACCACCAACCGCTTCGCCATTTTTGGGATTACCATTTAAATAAGTTCGCGGGCCAATGCCTGCATATTCAAAGCCACGAAAATTATCACCACCTAAAAAAAAGTTGTTGTTGCTTAACACCGCTTGGCCCAAACCATCAATCACACCGCTTTTCCACAACATTTTAAAGACAAAATCTTGATTAAAAGTTGGCTGATAATAACCAGCAAAAAATTCGTGTTTCAGTGTTTTAATGTTGCCACCAAGCCCGTTATAGGCTTGCAGTAGCGAGAAAAAATAGCCACTTCTCGGATCGAGCCGATTATTTCGTTTGTCGTATAAAAAACTGTGCTCGATACCAGAATAAACAAAGTTTCCTTGCAGATTTCTAATGGCGAAAGAGGCATTGCTATCAATGTTGCCAATGTTTTGAGTGGTATGATTGTAGCTAATTTGATGAGTTAAAAATTCGGTAATAGAATAGTTAGCATTAATTTTAAAACCTGTATTATCTTGATCGTAGACCAAAGAATTTCTTTTGTTGATGCGATATTTAAAAACATCAAAACCAACATCAATAGGATGATTAAAAAAATATGGCTTGGTATAGTTTAATTCGGCATTAATTGTGGTGAAAGATCGTTGCAGATTGATGCCAATTTGCCTGCCCGTGCCAAACAAATTATTTTCTTTAATGCCAGCATTAATATTAAATCTATTGACGGTTGAATAGCCCAAGCCCAAATTTAGTTCGCCGGTTTTTTTCTCTTTTACTTTGATTTGCAAAATAACCTTGTCGGTATCGTTGATTCTTTGAATGTTAAAATCTACTTTTTCAAAAAAACCAAGATTTTCTAACCGCTGTTTGGAGCGATTGATTTTGATTGTGTTGTAAGGGTCGCCTTCTTTGATTCGCAACTCTCGACGAATAACTTCATCTATTGTTCTGGTGTTGCCTGTGATGTTGATTTGATCGATATAAATTCTAGGAGTTTCGTTGATTAAAAATTGCAAATTTATTGTATGATTTTGATGATCTTTTTTGATAATCGGCTCAATATTGGTAAAAGCATAAGAATTTTGCGATAAAATTTCGGTCATCTCAGCGATAGTTTTTTCGATTAAATCGGCATTATAAACATCTTTTTCTTTAAATTTGATAACTTTTTGTAAAATACTTGCATCAAAATTAGAAATGTGATTAACAATTTCAATGTCGCCAAAATGATAAATCTCGCCTTCTTCTAATAAAAAGTTGATAAAAATTTGGGTGTGCTGTTGATTAATTTCGGCTATAGATTCAATAACAGCAAAATCGGCATAACCATTGCTGTAATAAAATTTTGTTAGCAAATCTTTGTCATATTGCAATCGCTCTGGATCGTAAATGTCGGCAGAAGATAAAAACTTCCACCACAAGGTTTTTTTGGTTGAAATTTGCTCGGCTAATTCTGCATTGGTAAAGGCTTTGTTGCCATTAAAATAAATATTTTTTATATTGGCTTTTGGACCTTCGTTGATATCAAAAATTAATTCGATTTTATTTTGCTCTTGCATCACCATTTTTGGCTGAATATAAGCAAGAAATTTACCAGTTTTGAGATAGAGTTGCTGAATATTTTTGAGATCTTGTTTTAATTTATTGGTCGAAAAAATACTTTTCTTTTTTAAAATTAGCTCGTTGTTTAAAATTTCATCACTTAACTTGTTGTTGCCAACAAATTTAATGTCGCTGATAAACGGATTTTCTGTAACTTTAACCATTATTTTGTTTTGTTGCAACGAAATATCAATGTCGCTAAATAAATCGAGAGTGGTTAATTTTTGTTTTGCCCCATAAATTTGTTGGTCAATATTTTTGTTAAGTGAAAATTTTTCTACATCGGTATGGCCTAAAATTGTGGCGGTTTCAACTCTTTGATTGCCAGCAACTTCAACAATTAGAGATTTTGCAACAGAGTTTTTACTATAAAAAAACACTATTAGCAAAAAAATAAAAATTTTCTTTAACATAAAAGCACAACTATTCTACTAATTTGGTGAGAAAATTTTTTAGAAAAATTTTAGCATTTTCAATATAGCCAAAAACCGCCGGCACCACAAGCAAAGTAAGCAAGGTTGAAGAAATCAGCCCGCCAATAATTGCCACACCCATCGAAGTTCTTGCAGAGGCGGTTTCGCTAAAACCAATGGCAACTGGTATCGTGCCAGCAATAAGGGCAAACGAAGTCATAAGAATTGGTCTGAGCCTCATTTTTCCGGCGATCATTAGGGCTTCGTTTCGGGTTTTTCCGGCTTCAATTAGTTTGTTGGTGTAGTCGATTAACAAAATTGAGTTTTTACCAGAAACACTTACCAACATAAAAATGCCTAACATAGTAAAAATATTGACCGATTCTCCCGTTACAAATAAAGCATAAAATGCCCCGCAAAATGCCAAAGGCAAAGCAAGCAAAATGGTGAAAGGCACCACAAAAGATTCGTAAAGACTGGTTAAAATAAGATAAATAAACACAATTGACAGCAACAAAGCCAAGCCCATTGAACTTATCATATCTTGCATATTTTCGGAATCGCCAGAAAAATTATAGCGAATGTCGCTTGGCAATTTAACCTCAGAATCAATAAATTTTTGTTCTAAATCAGAAATTACCTCGCCTAAGCCCACTTTTGGAGCAAGACTGGCAGTAATTTGAATATATCTGCCCCGATCTTGCCTGTTGATAGTGGCAGGCTCAATACTTTCTGTGATTGTGGCGATATCGGATAATTTAATTAGCTTATTGTTGAGATTAGAAACATAAATTTTGTGAAAATTATCTTTGATGTCTCTTTGATCTTCTTGAAGTTGTAGACGGATATCATATTCTAAGCCATTTTGTTTTAGCTTGGTTGGAGTGTAGCCAGCCACATAACCTCTAAGCTCGTTGCCCACATTTTGCGGATTTACTCCAAAAGCTTTAGCTTTGGCATCGTTGATTGTGATTGCAAACTCTGCACGTGTGGCTTTGTTGCTGTTGTCGAGATCTTTTAATCGAGCATCATTTTTTAAATAATTAAACAATTTATTAGCAAAATTTTCAAGCGATTCTTTGTTGCTAGAAATTAAAAATAAATTAAACGGCTGACCACGAGAAGCGCCGCCAGAAGGATCAAAATCTTTTACCACTGGGTTAGCAAATTGAAAAGCCACAATTTGCTTTCTTAACAGCTCTTTAAATGCAGTAGTTGAGATTTCTCGCTGTTGTTTTGGTTTAAGTTTAACATAAATTTCGCCACGATGGTTTTGTTTTGACATTGTTCCACTGCTTACCGCCGAAACCAGCACTTCGGGGTTTTGTTTGATGATTTTATCAATATCCAAAGCGGTTTGAGTGGTTTTTTCTAGGTTAGAATCGGCAGGCAATTCGAGGCTTATGGTTATTTCGCCGTTGTCGCTTTCAGACATAAAAGTTTTAGGCACTTTACTAAAAGCAACAAAACTTAAAGCTAAAATAGCTAAAGTGATTAACAAAATTTTACCTGGATTAAAAATAGAAAAATGCAAAATTTTCTCATAAAACAATTCGAGCTTACCTTCTTGTTGCTGGTGTTTTTGATGTTTTTTGCCAGATAAATAAGCACACAAAACTGGAATAATCGAAATCGCCACCACCAAACTAATTAACATTGCAAAAGCAATAGTCAAGCCAAACTGTTTTAGATATTGCCCCACAATGCCTTTTAAAAAAGAAATAGGAGTAAATACCGAAACAACAACAGCCGTGATTGCCACCACTGTCATTAAAATTTCTTGCGAAGAGGCAATAGAAGCCTCTTTTGCACTTAAACCACTTTCTATTTTACGATAAATATTTTCAACCACCACAATAGCATCGTCAACAAGCAAACCAACCGCCAAACTAAGTGCCAACATAGTAATAACATTGATAGAAAAATCGGCAGAATACATTATAATGAAAGAGCCAATAAGGGTGATGGGCAAAGAAATGGCGGTAATAATGGTGGCTCGAATGTTTTTTAAAAAAAACAACACAGTGATAACAGTAAGAATAATGGCAATAATAATGGCTTCATAGATATCGGCGATATTGCCTCGAATATAAACACTAGCATCTTTGACAGCACTAATTTGCGGGTTGCCCTTTAGTTGAGTAAAATCTTTTTTGATTTTTGCCATTTGTTGCTTAATGCCGTCAACAACACTAATAATGTTGGCATCAGATTGCCGATAAACATTGAGAAACAAAGATTTTTTTGAGTCAACAAAAGCATTTGAAGTTGCTTCTTCAAGCGAGTCAACTACCACCCCAAGATTGCCAATTTTTACTGGCACTTCATTAGAATAAAAACTTACCAAAGAATTTTTGATTTGTGAAAGATCTTGAAATTCGCTGATGCTACGAAAAACTCGTTGCTTATCTTGATAATCTTTGGTTCCGATTGAAACATTTTGCCCAGAAGTGGCTAATTGTTTATTGATTTGCAACAACGATATTTCGTGGTTTTTTAGCTTGTTTTGATCAAGTAAAATTTGAATTTCTCTTTTTCTTGCCCCCATTATTTCTACCATACCAACATCGGCGGTTTGCTCAAGTCTTGGACGCACAAAATTGTCGGCCAAATCAAACATTTCGGCTTCTGGCAAATCTGCGGTAAGCACAACGGTGATAATTGGCTGATCGGCAGGATCGACCCTTCTGATAATTGGCTCTTTGATGTCTGTGGGCAATTTTTCTCTTGCTTGGTTGATTTTATCACGAATTTGTTGCTCGGCATAGCGAATATTAGTGTTGGCATAAAGTTGCACGATAATTTGGCTAGTATCTTTCATGCTTCGTGAAAGCAGTTTTTTAATGCCCGAAATTGCCGATATTTCTTCTTCAAGTGGCTTAGTTACTAAACTTTCAATTTCGGCAGGAGAAGCCCCTTCGTAGGTAGTGCCAACAAAAATTACAGGTATGTCGATGTCAGGAAAAAGCTCGACTTGCATTTTTTTAAAAGAGATAAAACCAACAATGATGATGGCAATCATAATGCTAGTAATAAAAGCAGGTCTTTTAATGGCAAATTGGGTGATATTCATAAACTATATATTTGTCGATTGGCAATGGTTTGTTGCAGTTGATAAACAATTTGCCATAAATTTGCTTCTGCCAAAGAAAAATCTTGCTCAAACATCAAAACTTGATAAGTTGAGGTTCGACCTTTTTTTAGCAATAATCTTTCTTGATTTAGTTTATTTTTTTGTATTTGCACAATTTCAAGAGCTAATTTGAGATTTTCTTGCAAAGCGATGCCGTTAATGTTGAGGTTTTGCCAAGTGGTTTCGTGTTGCAACCGCTGTTGTTGATATTGATTTTTTTCGGCCAAAATTTGTTGCTCGGCCCCTTCCATAATTTGGTTGGTAAGCATAAAATTTAAAGGCATAGAAAATTTAATGCCAACATCACCAGAATCGGCCCTGTTGTTGCTATTTAGAGAATTGCTAAAAGCCAGTCTAGTATTCGCTTCGGCAACATTGCGAGCATAAGAACCATACAAATTAAGCACCGGCTTTTGATTTTGTTTTTCGATATTGGCAAGAGCTATATTGGCTTGCATTTTATTTTTTTGAGCCAACAAAAATGGAGTTTGTTTTTCATTGATTGCTTGAAAAACATAGTTTTGCAAATCACTGATGTTTGGCATCGAGATTATTTCTGAAACTTCTTGCCCCACAATATTTCTTTTTTGATTAAAAATTAATTTTGCTTGTTCTAATTGATTTTTAGCTTGCGAGACCGCTAATTTTTTGTTTTGCACCATGGCTTTTGCTTGCAAAACATCGTTGGTTTCTGCCAAATTCATTTGGGCTTTTTTGCTTAAATAATCAAGAATTTTGCTGGCACTAACCAAGGCTTGCTGTTGAATTGTGATGTTTTTTTGACAATAAAACAAATACCAATAAGCAATTTCTGCCTCTATTTTTTCTTGCAACGACAAGCCAATAAAATTGAATTTTGCCGACTGATATTGGCTTTGAATGCTTTCAATGCTAGCCTTCGTTTTGCTACCTAAAAAATTTTGCCATAAAGATATATTTAATTCAATGTGTGAAGTGCCTTGACTGTTGCTTTTAGATAGTGGATTATTGGTAATTAAACTTAGATCTTTATAGTTAGTTTTGTTAAGAGAATAAGTTAAATCGGTTTCAAAACCATAGCTTGATTGATAATTTAAGCCAATTTGATTGTTTTGATTATATAACTTGCTATAGCGAAAAAGCTGTAAAGCCTTGTTTTGTTCGGCAAACGATCGCTGGCTAAAACCATAAAGTTTAATTGCGGTAATTAATTCTGATTTTTTAGCAAGATTTTCGTTGCTAACTTGTTGCTGATTATAACTGATGATATTTAAATTTTTATTTTGCACTTGTTGCAAATATTGCTCTAGCGATAAAAAATTTTCTTGCTCTACTGCCTGAGTTTTAGTGTTTTGTGCAAAAGAAACCGAAAAATTAGCAAAAAAACATAGCAAAAATAAGAAATTGAATAATAATTTTGCCATATTTTGGTAAAAAAAACTTTATTTAAAAAAAATTTAAGACTTAATATTACATATGCCTGCTACAATTAACAATCTTTTTTTTACAAAATTTCAACAAATCTTAGAGAAATTAAATTTTTTTACCTTGCCAAGAGAACAGCAAAAAATAGCGGTAGCAGTTTCTGGCGGGGTTGATTCTATGGCTTTGGCGGTGTTGTTGCAAGATTTTTGCCTACATTTTGCCATCGATCTTTCTGCTTTGGTGGTTAATCATAATTACCGAGAACAATCGGCACTTGAAGCCAAGCAAGTTTGCCAACAATTGCAACAATTAAATATTAAAAATGCGGTTTTAGAAATTGCTTCCAACCTAGTGCCAACCAGCAATATCGAGCAAAAATTAAGGCAATATCGCTATGAATTGTTGCGAAATTATTGTCAAGAAAAGCACATCAATTATTTGGCAACAGGCCATCAACTAGACGATGTGGCAGAAAATTTTTTAATCAGATTATTTCGCGGTAGCGGTTTAGATGGTTTATCGGCTATGAAAAATATTTCTCACTATCAAAACCTGATTTTGTTAAGACCGCTCCTTGATTTTACCAAACAACAATTGCAACAGTTTTTGCAATCACAAAATATCGAGTGGCACGAAGACGAAAGCAATGCCGACACCAAATTTTTAAGAAATAAAATTAGAGTTTTTTTGCATAGTTTTGCCGATTACAGCCCAATTATTGGCAGAATAAACCAAACCAGCCAAGAAATTGCAAGCATCAATGACAAATTTAACCAAGAATTATTGCAACATAGCAAGCAAATTTTGCTGTGGCAAGAAGATTTTTGTTTATTAAAAAAATCTGGCTTTAGCACCATTCAACAAGAGACGATGCTCAAAATATTGGCTTTAATGCTAATGGAAATTGGCAACAAAAACTACAAACCGCGAAAAGAAAAATTGCAAAATTATTATCAATATCTCACCTGCAATCAGCAAAATCATCAAGTTTATAAGTTTTACAACACCGCAACCAGCCATTATGATGCTGATTTTTTTATCATCAAACCGCTCCAAACAAGCGACAGAAACTATCCACTCACTATTTTAAGAGAGTTTTAAAACATGATTTTATTTGCTATAAAATTTGGCAAAATGATAGTTAAACTCTGCCCCTAAAATAAAAATAAAACTGACAAAATAAAAATACATCAGCGAAATAATAATGTTAGAAATCGAGCCATAAACTAAATCAATCTGCCCAAAATAATGCAAATAATAAGCAAAAAGTTTGGTAGTAAAAAACCATAAAAAAGTGGTTGAAATCGCTCCTGGTATGGTTTTTTTGAGATTTTGTTTGGCACTAGGCAAAATATAATAAAGCAAAGTTGCCGAAATAATCAAAATCACCCCAACCGCAATTTGACGTAAATAAAAAAAATCAAAATCGATATCGATAGCTTTGAGCATTTTTGCAGGCAAAAGCTGCAAAACATTCGGCACGACCACCAAAATTAAAGTGCTGGCAATAATCAAAAAAATAATCATAAAAAACTCAATAACACTCAACAACCTTCTCCACAAATAAGGCGGGGGCGAGCCAATATGATAGGCCTTGTTTAAAACGGTTCGCAAACCCTCAACGGCCGAAGATGCCGTCCAGATAATGCCAATAAAAGCGATGGTTAAATATTTATTGCTCGGGCCCGATAAAATTTCGTCGATTCTTGGCTTTAAACCAACCGACATTTCTTTGGGCAAATGCACTAAAATTTTTTCTAAAAACTGAATAGACAAGCCATCAAAAAAACTTAACACGGTCATCAAAAAAATCAGCGACGGGAAAAAAGATAAAATCGCCAAAAAAGACAAATAGCCAGCATGCTCAACTCCATCGTGCTTGATTGTGTCTTTTATGGCCATTGCGATGATAATAACAGGGCCCAGTATTGATTTTGTCAATTTATGCATAGCTAAAACAAAAATGATTCAGCCAAAAACTGTGACTAGCCAAAGCTTGTTGCATAGTTTTGTGTTTAGTTGATACACAAAATATAATGCTGGTGAAGTTTGCCACAGTTTTGATGATTTCGTTTAACAAAAAATTATTTGCCAATAAATTGCCACCATCAAATAAATCGCAAAACAACCAATAGGGCTTGGCTTGCTGGTTATAGCAAATGCTGGCAGAAACTAGGTTTAATAGGTTATTATTTTCATCGAAACAACAAAATAGATTTTGCTTGGCAATAATTTGTCGCCAATCGTGATACAAAATAGCCGAATCTATTTGCAAATTAGCAAAATAATTTTGATACAAATCCTGCCAATGTTGCTGTAGTTTTTCAACCGAATTAATGTGAATCAATTTCATAAAATTATTTTTTTGATTTAAAAATAAAAGAAAAATGTTTGTCAAATTCTGTTTGCATATCTTGCAAAGTTTCTATCTTTACCATATCTTTTTCTTTAAAATCCCATTTATATCCCGATCCAGTGCCATTTTTTCGCCTGTTGTGTAAAGTATTAAAAGGAATATTTTGTTTTAATACAAATTTTACATAAAGCTCGTTTGGCTTAATGCCCAAAAACAAAATAGCATCATAATCGCCATCTTGCTTGATGCCCTCATTTTGAAATTTATTATTTACATCGATAGAAGCTGTTTTTATTTCAAATTTTATGCCGTTAAACATTAAATCCCAATCACCTTGATCGCCATCATTATATTCAATTTTTAATCTTCTATAATAAATTTTTGATAATGTTTGTGAAAAAAATCTTTCGCCAAAACTGCCTCTTTTGTCTATTTGCAAAGATCTAATATCTTTATATTTGCTATCGGGATCTAGCCATTGATTTTGAGCTTCTTTTAAAACCTGCTGTAGCAGTGGCATGGCTATTTCGTCAATTTCATTCTTTATCATAAAAATCGTGTTGTATAAGTTGTTGTAAAATCAAATCGGTTCGTAAATTTAAAGCACTATTGGTTGATAAAAAAGCCACTTCTTGCCAATTGATTTGTTGAAACAAAGAAACCAATTTTTCTTGATGTTGCAAAAAAATCAAGCCGTAGCCTCTTTTATTTGGCAGATCATGAAAATTTTTATAGGCTTTCATGCCCGAAAAACAAGTGGAAGGCAAATAAATATGGCAGTGATTTATCATTTTTTTGTTTCTGGTGCTACCAGGAGTTCCGCCATCGGATAGCGAATAAATATTAGCAATAGTTTTGCAGGTTTTATGCTTAACAAGAGGCAAAGAAATTAATTTTGGCTTTACCCACACCTGAAAAATAGTGGCAATATCAACATTTGTGCCATTTGGATATTGAAAAGAATTAAGTGGCAACTTTTCGCTATGCAATAATTGATAACCATCTATTCTTTTCATGGGAGACCCTTTGCCGGTGCTGTGAAATAGTGGTGGCAAAATAAAAGCCACCACATCGGCAAATTGTTGAGAGTGCAAAATAAAGCGTAAAGCCAAATTTCCTCTTAAACCAAAAGGCGGGTTGCCAATAACAATATATTTTTTAGACATCGGTGGCGAATAATGTAAATAATTACTGGCAATTAATTGAGTAGAAAATTCGTAGGCAGGGTGCAGATCGATGCCAATTCTGCTATCGACAGGCAAAATATTGTAAAAACTGCAACAGCCGGCACTTGGTTCGATAAAAATATAATCGGCAACAGCAATTTTTGCTTCTTCTAAAATTGTTAGAGTCTTTTGATAGCAATATTTAGCAATGTGCGGTTTGGTATAGAATTGATCTTGCTTGCGATAGTTATTTTTGCTTGGATATTTATTTTTTAGCAAATCATTAAGATCGTTAAAATAATTATCGGGCACTTCTTTGTTGGCAAGCCATCTTTTGATGGTGCCTTGATGAATATTTAATGCCTGCTTTATTTGCGAAACATCAAAATCGTTGAGCAGTTCGCACAATAAATCAAAAGCGGTTTCACTTGCTTTGGCAGGCTGTTTGTTTAATAAATTCAATTGTTTTGTTGGTGTTAAAAACATAAAATTATTTTTTTGCTTTAAAATTTGCTACACTGCAATTAATAGTAGCAAAATTCATCTAAAATGCAATATCTAAAAATCAAACAAAATTATATTTTTACTAATTTTTATTGGATGGTTTTTGAGAACTTGCAAAATGATGATGAAGTTGCTAGAATTTTGCGATTATCAAAGCCAAAACCAGAATATTAAAATGCACCAAATAAATTTAGACGAAATCAACATTGAGGTTGTTTTAAAAAACATCAAAAATTTGCATCTTACCATTTTATCGCCACTTGGTAAAGTGCGAATTTCTGCCCCAAAAAGAATGAAACTCGAAAATATCAAAATGTTTGCCCTAACCAAGCTGAGCTGGATAAAAAAACAGCAAGCCAAAATGTTAAGCCAAGAAAGAGAAGCAAAAAAAGCTTATAAAAACAACGAAGAGCATCATTTTTTAGGTGAAAAATATTTGCTAGAAGTGGTGCAAACCAGCAAAAAACCTAGTTTAGAGGTTGTTGACGGGCATATTATTTTAAACATCAAAAATCATTTTGGCGAAGCAGAAAAAAAACATTTATTGCAAAATTGGTATCGTAAACAACTTACAGAAATTGTGTGGCAACTCATTGCCAAATGGGAAAAAACTATGAACTTACAAATTGCCGAGTTGCAAATTCGCCAAATGAAAACCAGATGGGGCAGTTGCCACATCGGCAAGAAAAAAATCATCATCAATTTAGAGCTAGCCAAAAAACCGCTCCACTGCCTCGAATATGTGGTGGTGCACGAAATGGTGCATTTGTTTGAAAGAAAACACAACCAAAGGTTTAAAAATTATATGACTCACTATTTGCCTAATTGGCAAGCTTGCAAACAACAACTAAATTCTTTGCTAGTTTAAACAGGGGGGAATTTTACACCGAGAACTGCTAGACGACACTACCCCGTCGACCTTCGGTCGCCACCCCTTCTACAGAAGGGGAATTCTGACCGAGATCGGGTTGCCGACACTACCCTGCAACACTTTGCAGCCACCCTTTTCGTAAAAAGAAGGGGAATTATTATTTATCGAGTTCTTGTGAAAGTAGGTTAAAAAGAGTGAGGCAAAAATTATTGGCTCGTTCTTGAAAGTGATTAATTTTAGCACTAAACACATTATAAAAAAACACCGCAGGAATTGCTGCAAACAAACCAATTGCGGTGGCTAACAAACTTTCGGCAATGCCAGGGGCAACCACCGCAAGACTGGTGTTTTTGCTAAGAGCAATGCTTTGAAAAGAGTTCATAATGCCCCAAACCGTGCCAAACAAACCAACAAAAGGGGTGATTGAGCCAATAATTGCCAACACATTTAGGCCGTGCTCAATTTTTTGCAACGATTTATTGCAAGCAATTTGCATTGCATTATTTAGCCTTGCTTTAAAAGAATCTATTTTATCAACACCTTTACCAACAATAATGTGAACATCGTTGTTTTTCCATTCGTGCAAACAAGAAAGAAAAATTCTTGCCAGCGGATGATTGTTGTTTTTAGTGGCAAAGTCATAGATTTGATCGATATTTAGATGCTGTTCGAACAAATCTTCGAATTCGTCGCTTCTTTTTTTCAGCAGACGAAATTTAAAAAATTTATCACAAACCATCGCCCACGAAAAAATTGATGCCCCAACCAAAATAATAATCACTAACTGCACCACAAAATCTGCCTGCAAAATAAGATTTAGCATAGAAAAAGAAGTTTTAGTCACAAGGTTATTCCTCCAAAAGTTCACGTTTACCAGAAATATTGGGGGCAGAAATAACACCTTCTGCCTCCATTCTTTCAATTAAAATTGCCGCCCGATTATAGCCAATGCGAAGTTGCCTTTGCACATAGCTAATTGATGGTTTTTTGTCTCTTTTTACAATTGCCAAAGCTTGTTGGTAGAGATCTTGGTCGCTACCTTGCCCACTTTCATCGGGTAAAAAAGAATTAGAGCCATTTTGCTTGCCTTCGGGCTGTTTAAAATTTTCAAAATCGATGTTTTCTGCTTGATTTTGCAGGTGCATAAAATCTTGTTGTTTAATAAAATGCACGATACCTTCGATTTCGCTATCCGAACAAAATGGGGCATGAATTCGAGTCATTTTACTGCCACCCGACATATAAATCATATCGCCTTGCCCCAAAAGTTGCTCTGCTCCTTGCACCCCCAAAATAGTTCTACTATCAATTCGTGAAGTAACCTGAAAAGAAATTCGAGTAGGAAAGTTGGCTTTAATCACCCCAGTAATCACATCAACCGAAGGCCGTTGTGTAGCCATAATCAGGTGAATGCCCGCCGCCCTTGCCATTTGTGCCAGCCTTTGCACCGAACCCTCAATGTCTTTGCCTGCCACCAACATTAAATCGGCCATTTCGTCGACAATCACGATGATAAAAGGTAATTTTTTTGGCTCAAATTCTATTTCTTCAAAAATTGGCTTGCCGTTTGTGGGCTCATAGCCTGTTTGCACTTTTTTGAGTAATTTTTCACCGCTCACCAAAGCTTTTTCGGCTTTTTCGTTATAGCCAGCAATGTTTCTCACCGAAAAACTCGACATTAAGCGGTATCTTTCTTCCATTTCTGCCACCACCCATTTTAAAGCAATCACCGCCTTGCCAGGCTCGGTTACCACAGGCGAAAGCAGGTGCGGGATGCCGTCATAAATTGAAAGCTCTAGCATTTTTGGATCGATCATAATAAAACGGCACTCATCGGGCCTTAATTTAAACAAAATAGATAAAATCATCACATTTAGGCCCACCGATTTGCCCGAGCCCGTGGTGCCTGCAATCAACAAGTGAGGCATTTTGGCTAAATCGGCGATCAGCGGTTCGCCTGCAATGTTTTTGCCTAAAATAATCGGCAAATTGTGAACAGAATCTTGATATTGCTCAGATTCTAACAACTCTCTTAAAAAAATAGTTTCTCTTTTTAAATTAGGCAACTCAATGCCGATAGAGGTTTTACCTGGTATCACCGCCATTCTTGCCGAAATGGTGCTCATCGATCGCGCGATATCGTCGGCCAACGAAATAACCCGAGCCGCCTTGGTGCCTGCCGATGGCTCAAATTCGTGTAAAGTTACCACAGGACCCACTTTGGCACCAAGAGAATTGCCGTAGACTCCAAAATCTTCTAACACTTTAAGGAGCATTTTTGCTTGATGATCAAGGGTTTCTTTGTTGATTCTTTTATGATTATTTTCGGCAATTGGTTGCAACAAATTAACAGTAGGAAGTTGGTAATCTGGGCTGTTTTTTGTGATGCTTAGGTTTTTGAACAATTGTTTTTGAGTGGTAATGTTGTGATGTTTAGTAGAGATCTGCTCTTCTTTTGGCTCTATTTTCGGCATTGGCAATTTTGATTTTTTTGCAGATATTTCGAGATTTTTTTTGGTCAATAAAGAACGAATTTTTTGATAAAAATATTCGCTAAAAAAACGAAAAATTGCCATAGAATAACGGAAAACATATCGCCAATCTTGCCACGAAACATCAAAAACAAAAGAAAAAGAAAACAAAAGCAACAACAAAGAACCAATAAACAAATAAACAAAATAATTTTGATGACAAAGTTTTAGCAAGAAAAAGCCAACCGCCCCGCCAAAAGAAGCAAAATCCCACCAGTTAAAATTAGGCAAAAAAGCTAGAAATAAACAAAAATTTAATAAAATAAAGGGCAAGGTGATGAGTTTTAAGGCAAAATGCTTAATAATTTGTTTGTTAAAAATTTTTGCACCAACAAACCACAACAGCAACACAAAAAACCAGCTTGCCAAGCCAAATATTTGCAAAGATAAATCGGCAATTTTTGCCCCTAAAATACCAAAAAAATTTCGCACATCGTCGGCAGTAACAGCAATTGAATTAGAAAAAGCAGGATCGTTGCCATCAAAACTAAACAAAATTAAAGCATAAGAAACAGCAAGCAAAAGCAAACAAACACCCAATAGTTTTAGCAATATTTGTGTAACAATATATTTTAAAGCATTATTTTCTGACATGGTGATAATTGTGGTTTTTTATTTTAAGAAACTGTTGCATCCCAAATTTATTTAATTATGATTTTTTAACAAAAAAGTTGCAACAAAAAAAACAACCAATCATTGCCAAAGTTAAAGTAGGAGCAATGCTTAAATTATATTGACTGGCAATTGCAATGCCAACAAAAGTTAAAGATAACGAAAATAATAGGCTAAAAAACAACATTTGCTGTGGCGATTTGGCGAAAATTTTGGCAATACAAGCAGGTAAAATCAATAAAGCAGAAACCAAAAACACTCCGACAATTTTTAATGCAAAAGCAATCAACAAACCCAAAACAATGGTGGTGCAAAATTTGATTTTCGCCACTGCAATGTGCTGTGTTTTTGCCAAATCTTCGTTAATAACAATAAATAAAATATCGTTAAAAAAATAATACAAATAACCCAAAGAAAATAAAGCAATTATCAGCAAAATCAAGATATCTTGCGAATTAATAGCCAGCACATCGCCCATCAGCAGTGTGTTAAAATTAAATTTTTGCATACTAATATCGTTAATTAAAAAAGATAAAGAAATGCAAAAATAGGCAACAACCATAATGATTGCGGTGTGTTGAAAAAAATTTTTGTATATTAAAAAATTAATTATTATAATAAAAAACAGCACAAACAATAATAAAATCAAGTTTTGTTGATTGGGCAAAAAGTTTGCTAAAACTAATCCTAAAATCAGTGAATGAGCCATAGCATCACTAAAATAAGTGAGTTTTTGCCACAAAACTATTGGACCAAACAGTGAGGTAACTAGGCTTAAAAGCAATAAAGCTAAAAATGGTTTAAATAAAATAGCAATTAACATAAACTTTATGAAAAATAATAGCACAAACAACAAAAATGCCTTGCATAATTTTATGCAAAACCAAAATAATAAGAATACACCAGATAATTCAAAAACACAAAGTAAATTTTCTGCCAAGAAAAAAAGAGAAGAAAATGAAGATTATCAAGATTTAAGCGACGAAGAAATTGCTGAAAAAGAAGAATTGCTTGAAGCAAAAAAAAATTCCAACTATATGGCTTCTCGTTATAACAAAAGCCAGATGAGCAAAATGGCGATAAGAGATTTATTTATAAGATATGGTTTGGTTGCTTTTGTTGTTATTTTATTAGTGATTGGACTAATTAAATCTGCAATAAAAATGTTTTCATAAGGTTTTAAAACTAGAAATGGTATCAGTCTAGTAAAATAAATGTTTTTATTTTACTATTGTCTAATCTAGAATTTTTAGGCCTCATTGCTTTGGTTGGATATTGCGAACTATCTATTGCCACAATATCTTTTAAAACTATGTTTTGATCTATAGATTTTAATTTTTCTAGTATTTGACAAGCAAAAAGATGCCAAGACATATAGATGCCATTGTTTAAATGATATATTCCGCTTGGAATTGACAAAGATTTTATGCTGTTTTTGGCGACAAAATCTACATCGGTGGGGCTTCCGATTTGATCGCCCACCACACTGATTGTTGATTTTTGTTGGGCTAATTTGGTTATGGTATTGACAAAATTTTTGCTATTTGGATTATAATTATAAAGCCAAGAAACCCTGAAAATCAAATAAGAACAGCCTGACTTAACAATCTTTTCTTCTGCCCATAATTTGGTTTTGCCATAAAAATTGAGGGGTTGCAAATTGTTTGTATTATTTTCTAAAAAAGGTAAATCGCCACTGCCGTCAAAAACATAATCTGTAGAATAATGAATTAGTCTTATCTGATTTTTTTGACAGAATTCTGCCAAAATCGCCACCGCTAAATGATTAACATTATTGCAAATTTCTTGCTCTTCTTCTGCTTTATCAACATTGGTATAAGCAATGCAGTTAAAAATAAATTGAGGAAGATCAGCAAGATTGTTAAGAAATTGCACCAAATTTTTGATATTGTTAAAATCAATATCGGCCCTAGAATAAGAAGTGATTTGATATTGTTTATCTTGTTTTAATATTTTTAACAAGGCTTGAGATAGTTGACCAGTTTCGCCAAAAACTAAAATTTTCGTCATTTTTTATTTTAATTTATTTAAGGGGGAAAACATTTCGCCCCTTGGATTATCGTTGCAATCAAAAGCTTTTAAGCCAATTAAACAAGCAAAACAACCGAAAGAAAAAGCGAAATTTTCGATTGATTTTTCTTTGTTAAAAATTATTAAATACATTAAACCAAAGAGAAAATGAATGACAGTTAAACGTAAAGAAGACCTGATAAAATGAAACAAGTTTTTTCTTTTTTGTTTATATTTTGTTTTTGACCAACCTAAATGCCAAAATCTACGGTAGGTTGTATGTAATGATTTTTGTGAAGATTTACCGCCAAAATGCACTGCATAACAATCATTAATGATAGCATTTTTATATCCTAGTGAAATACTTCTATCCGACAAATCAGAATCTTCGGCAAACATAAAAAACTGCTCATCAAAAAAACCTATTTTTTGCATATTTGCCATATTAATAAATAAAACACCACCAACAACAAAGTGAATATAAGAAAATTGTTTTAAAGACTGATTAATAAAATTTTGTGGCTCTTGATTTAAAATTACTGGGCTTGCCAAAGCTATTTCTTGATGATTTGATAGTATTTTTAGACAATTAGCAATTGCGACATCTTTAATTATGGTGTCTGGATTAAGTATTAAAGCAAAATTTGTTTTTACTTGATTAATAGCCAAATTGTTTGCCCTGCCAAAACCAATGTTTTTATCATTTCGAATGATTTTTATTAGCGGAAAATTTGCTTTGATTATTTGTAAAGTTTCGTCAGAACTAGCATTATCTACAACAATAACTTGATAATTATTATTGTTAAAACTATCGAGACATTGTTTAATTATTTGCGAACTGTTATAAGTGAGAATAATAATTGTTAAGTCTTGCATTTTAGCCTCTTGGATTATCATTTTTATCAAATGCTGTGAACTTCGCAATATATGCTAAAGTGCCTACAAATGATGCAAGATTTTCAATTGATTTTGTTTTATTAGCAAGTATTGCATAAAAAAACATTCTAATAAAAAAAGAAAAGCTCATTTTTAGGGCAGATATTAAAGCTTTACCTCTTCCTTTTTGCTTCTCTTTCCAATAAAATTTAGATAAAGCTCTATGCCAAAATCTTTTATAAAGAGATCTCAAATTTTTGCCACTTGATGCACTCCCAATATGATAACCAAATATTTCTGGAAAAATGGCGATTTTGTAACCAGATTTGATTGTTCTATGAGATATCTCGTCATCTTCATAATAAAGAAAGATTTTTTCATCAAAAAATCCTATCTTATGAAAAATCGACATTTTTAAAAACATAATAGCACCAATGATATATTTTACACTAATAAAATCAACATTGATTTCAATTGTATTGTTTTTTACAACCGCTAGTTCTTTTTGAGCATCTTGCTCTTGATATGGATAATGATTTAACAAAAGCGGGCCAGCCATTGCTATTTCTTGTTTTTGCTCCATATTATTGATTATTTTTTCAATATCGACAGGAAAAATAAAAGCATCTGGATTTAAAATGAGAGCATAATCGGTATTAATGTTTCTTAATGCAATATTATTTGCTCTACCATAACCAATATTTTTTTGATTAACAATAATTTCTACCAATGGAAAATTTTGCCGAATCAAAAGAACCGTCTCATCTTTACTGTTATTGTCGACAACCACTACCTTATATTTTTGAAAATCAATTTTTTCTAAACAAGATATAATTACACTAGAACTATCAAAAGTTGTGATGATTATGGTAAGTTTTGAATTTTTCATTTAAATAATCGTAGAAATTTATATTAATTTTGCTGATTGTAAATAAAAAAAAAATTGTAGCAAGTAATTTTTAATTAAAAAAACATCATTAATAGTATGCTGGATCTTTGATTTTAAAGGCTTGGTTTATGTTTTTTATTTTTTTAAAAAAAATTTGATTTTTTTTAAAAAAAGTTGTTGACAATAATAAAATTAAATTTTACAATATTTGCACACCACAAAGGTTTTTGAATCATCACTAAAAAAACCCAACTTGGTGTGGATGGATAGTAAATTTTATATTTTCCCCAATTTATAATTTTACTATCCATTCTTAACAAGAAAATTCTTTATTTAAAATCTCATCCGCTAATTCTTGATAACATCTTGCTCCCAATGATTTTGGATCATAAATTATCCCTGGCATGCCATGCGAAGGAGCTTCTGATAGCTTAATGTTTCTTGCTATACATGATTTATAAACTTTATCCCCCAAAAAATCTCTAACATCTTTTTCAACTTGTTCGGTCAGCTTATTTCTTTTATCGTGCATTGTTAAAACAATTCCGCTAATATTTAAATTGTCATTAAAATTTTGTTTTATTAAATCTGCAGTATTTAGCAAATGACTTAATCCTTCCAAAGAAAAAAATTCGCATTGCATCGGTATTATTATTCCATTAGAAGCAACCATAGCATTTATAGTAATCAATCCCAACGACGGAGGGCAATCAATAATAATTATATCATATTCTTTTTTGACCAATTCTAATTCTTTTTGCAAAATATATTCTCTATTCTCGAAAGATGCAATTTCTATATCTAAAACAGAAAGATCAACAGTTGAAGTAACTAATTTTAAATTTTTTATAGCTGTTGGCATTATAGCTGTTGATAATTTTATTTCTCCAATTAATACTTCATAGATAGTATTTTGTCTTTGCGAAACTTCAATTCCCATTCCTGTGCTTGCATTTCCTTGCGGATCAAGATCTATTAACAAAACTCTCTTTCCTTTAATTGCAAAACATGCAGATAAATTTATTGCCGTAGTTGTTTTTCCAACGCCTCCTTTTTGATTTACAACTGAAAAAATTTTTGTTACTATATTATCGTCTTGCATTTTATCTATTTATTTATATTATGATTATTGCGAATAAAATTATAAATAATCAATACAAATAAATCAATATAAAAATGCTTTACAACCAGAAATTTTTACCTAAAATATTGATATTTTAATTAATAAAATAAATGTTCCATATGAAACAACCAGAAAAAAAGTTAGGCAGAGGTTTGTCCGCTCTGTTAGGAGACAAAAAATCAGCACCAGAATTGTCTAATTTCGAATCTATAATAGAAAATATTGAAATTGAAAAAATAATTGCAGGAGTTTATCAACCTAGGCAGAATTTTGATCTAGAAAATATTAAAGAACTTTCAGATTCTATAAAGGCAAATGGAATTCTGCAGCCAATTATATTAAGAAAGGCAATGGATGATAAATATGAAATTATTGCTGGAGAAAGAAGATTTAGAGCGGTAAAAATAGCAGGATTAACTTCTATTCCAGCAATTATAAAAAAAGTAAATAATCATTCAGCTCTCGAAATGGCATTAATTGAAAATGTGCAAAGAGAAGATTTGTCAATTACTGAAGAAGCAATTGGTTACAAAAGATTAATGGAAGAATTTTCTTACACACAAGAAGAAGTTGCGAAAAAAGTTGGTAAAAGCAGAAGTCATATTGCAAATATCATAAGATTATTAAATTTACCAGACTCTGTTTTAAAACATTTAAATAATAAGAATTTATCCATGGGTCATGCAAGAGCAATAATTAATTCTCAAGACCCAGAAAAATTAGCAGAAATGATTGTCGCAAATAATCTTACGGTTCGCCATGCAGAAGATCTTGTCAAAGATCAAAAGAATGTTAATTATAATAATCTTAAACAAAATAAAGAAATACTCAATTCTGAATATTGGCATGAATTTGAAAAAGATTTTTTTAGGCATACAAAAATGTCTGCACAAATTTTTATCAATCCTCAAACCGGCTCTGGTAACATGAGTATTAAATTTGATGATTTTCGTAAGTTAGAAAATATGATGTTTTATCTTAAAAATAATAAATCTAGTTAATATTATGAAATTCTTGTATTTTTAAAACAAGAGGTTGATAAATTTGTGGTGTTGCAATTTTATTTAAAATCCAATCATAAATTAATAAATCGTCTTCATTTAAAAACTCTAGACATATTTCTTTTTGTTGAAAATCTAGAGAATCAATATAATTTTGCTGAAAAAAATTACCAAGCAAAAAATCCGTCTCTTTGCATCCTCTATGTAAAGAGCGATAGATTATTTTTTTATCTAATTCAAGATAAAAATTTTGTAAGTATTCTTTTATTTTTTGACAAATATCTGCAATTTGCTTGTTTGTATATGGTGTCACTTCTAAATTTCCCCAAATTGGCTTGGGAAATGAGGGGTCGTTTTCGTTTCTTGCAATAATATGAATATGAAGTTGCGACACAATATTTCCAAGATTGGCAATATTAAGTTTCTTGCATCTAAAATTTTGTTTGATAATATTAGATATAAGATTAATTTCTTTTAACAAAATTATTTGTTGAGCGAATGTTAAGTCAATTATTTCTGTCAAAGATTCTTGTTTTGGAATCAGCAAAAGCCAAAGATAATTACTATCATTCATTAATCTTAATTGAGATATCGTTAGATCGCAAATAAAAATGCTATCTTGTTCTAATTTGGCATTAAGGCTAAACATAATTTTAAGGTTTTAATATTTATTAATAAATTGGTAATATTTTGTGTTAAAATTTTTAACTATCAACAATATTGTTTTAATAGAAAAGGCAGATATACAATTTGTCAATAATTTATGCATTTTAAGTGGTGAAACTGGGTCTGGTAAATCGATATTGCTTGATGCTCTAGGAATAGTTATTGGATATCGCTCTGCCAATAAATTAATTGGTCAAAATGCAGATTTTGCTAGTGTTTATGCAGAATTTGATATATCTAGCAATTTTATTTGCAAAACATTAATCACTGAATATCAATTGCAAGATGTTGAAAATCCAGATACAATAAAAATTAGAAGAATTATTGCAAACAATGGAAACAATAAAGTTTTTATCAACGATATATCTATTAGTGTTGGTTTATTGGCAAAAATTGGAGAAACTTTAGTTGAAATAAATGGTCAACATAATCAACAAAACCTCCTGTCTGCAACTAATCATTTAAAAATACTCGATGAATATGCAAAAAATGATAATTTACTAGCAAAATTAAAACAAAAATATCAAGAATTAAAATTAATAGATGATGAAATAAATAATTTTCGAAATGAACAAGATAAAATTTTACGCGAAAAAGAATATCTAGAATATGTTATCAAAGAATTACTTGAAGCAAATATTCAAATTGGCGAAGAAGATTCTTTAAAAATGCAAAAAGATCTTTTGTTTGCCAATGAAAAAATAGATATTTTTTTAAATGATCTTGCAAAAAATCTCGAAGAATCATCTTCTTTTTTAATGCAAAGCCAAAAAATAATTAACAGAAATAATGTTATAATCGAAAAATATCTTAACGAACATAGCAATTGTTTCGAAGAAATTTTTACTTGCATCGATTCTAATACAAGCGATATTGATAAATTATTATTAAAATTACAAAATATTAAACAAAGCCTGAATTTTGATATAGATAAAGATTATCTTGAAGAAAGATTGTTTTTGATACGTAATTTATCAAGAAAATATAATGTAATTAGCGATGATTTAACAAAAATCGCTCAAGATGCTCAAAATAAATTGTCAAAAATAGTTACTAGTCAAGATAATTGTCAAAATGCAATACAAAAAAGAAATATAATTTGGCAAGAATATGTAAAATTAGCAGAAAATCTTAGTTGCATAAGAAAAGAAAAAGCCATTTCATTGGCAAAAAAAGTTGAAGAAGAGTTACAATATTTAAAAATGCCAGGAGCTAAATTTAAAATAATGGTAGACTATGATATTAATAATTATAAACTAGATGGTGCTGATAAAATTAAGTTTTTATCAGCAATTAATACAGATTTTTTTGATGAAATCGCCAAAATAGCCTCTGGTGGCGAGCTTTCTCGATTTATGTTGGCATTAAAAGTTTGTTTAATAGATACAAAATCTGTGCCAACTGTTATTTTTGACGAAATAGATTCTGGCATTAGTGGTGCAACGGCAGATGTAGTAGGCAAAAGACTCAAAACCTTATCTACCAATATGCAGGTTTTAGTCGTAACTCATCATCCACAAATCGCTTCTAAAGCAGACCATCATATTAAAATCAGTAAAATCAAACAGCACAATAAAATGCAAACTTTAATAACCCCATTAGATTATGTTGAAAGCATTACAGAAGTAGCAAGAATGCTTTCTGGCGACACAATAACCGACGAAGCAATTTTGGTAGCAAAAAAATTAAAACAAAATATTTAAAACAATGAATTATCTAGGAACTTTTACACTAATTAAAAAAGAAATATATCGCTTTTTAAAAGTCTATCATCAAACCATATTTTCACCTGTGGTCAATATAATTTTATTCTTATTAGTTTTTTCAATTTCTGTTGGTGAAAATATTAAACAAATAGAAGGAGTTGATTTTACTGTTTTTGTAGCAAGTGGCTTAATTATTATGAGTGCAATGCAAAATGCTTTTGCCAATTCGTCCTCTTCTTTAGTAATGAGTAAGGTTATGGGGCATATCGTTGATTATTTAATTCCACCAATTTCTGCTTTAGAGCTTTTATCTGCTTTTTTAATTGGTGCTATTGTTCGGGGCATTTTGGTGGCATTGGCTAGTTTTTTTGTTATATTTCTTTTTGCTTCATTATCAATAACTCATCTTTTTTCTATGTTGTTATTTTTATTCTTAGGATGTTGTTTTTTAGGCTTGTTAGGCATTTTATGCGGTATTTTATCTGACACTTTCGACCAAATGTCTGCACTCACTAGTTATCTAATTACCCCTCTCACTTTTTTATCTGGCACTTTTTATTCAATAAACTCTTTACCTAGTTTTTGGCAAATAATTGCCAAATTAAATCCATTTTTTTATATAATCGATGGTTTTCGTTACGGCGTTACAGGTCATAACGATGGTAATTTGCTTTTTGCCATTATTTATCTAGCTATTCTTAATATAATTTTGTTTATAATATTGCTACAAATGTTAAAAAATGGTTATAGAATTAAAAATTAATTATGGAAGAAAGAGATTGGCAAAAAATAGTAACAGAAATTAAAAATTATCAAAAAATACGTGCTTTTCTTGTGTTTTTTTGTTATATTTTTATTATTTTTGCTTTGCTTTTTTATGTTGTGCAGTTTTCTCTTAACAATAATAAAATACACATTGTCAGAAAATCAAATCAAAATTCTATATCTGCCAAAAAAACAATGTTAAATCCTAGTTTAAAACTTGCTTATGATACTAATAAAATTATGTCAATTAAAGCACAAGAGGCTTTCTATAAAAAAGATGCCGAAACAATCTTAAAACAAGTTTCTGCCGAAGCAGAAATTGGCGACATTACCGCCGGAAAATTAACAATACAAGATTCGGGCGATTATCTTGTGTTTAGTGATAATCCAATTTTAATTATTAATCAATATAACTATGAATAGATTTGGTGAAATTTTTACTTTTACAACTTGGGGCGAAAGCCATGGTCCTGCCATAGGTTGCATTGTTGACGGTTGTCCGTCATTAGTTTCTTTAAACGAAGAAATTATTCAACCTTATCTAAACAAAAGAAAGCCGGGGCAATCAAAATTTACCACTCAAAGACAAGAAGAAGATAAAGTGCATATTTTATCTGGGGTTTTTGAAGGTCAAACCACAGGAACTCCAATTAGTTTAATTATTTATAACCAAGATCAAAAATCGCACGATTATGGCGACATTGCCAATAAATTTCGCCCATCTCATGCCGATTATACTTATTTTAAAAAATACGGCATACGCGATTATCGTGGTGGTGGCCGATCTTCCGCACGTGAAACAGCGAGCAGAGTTATGGCGGGGGCGGTTGCTTGTCAAATTTTAAAAAAACATAATATTGAGATTTTTGGCTACATAAAACAAATTGGCGAAATTAGCATCGATTACAGCAATTTTTCTTTTGCCGAAATCAATAATAACGATTTTTTTTGCCCAGATAGTCGGGCTGTAGAAAAATTTAGCAATCATCTAATGCAAATTCGCAAAAATGGCGATTCTGTTGGTGCCATAATTGAATTAGTGGTAAAAAATATGCCAATTGGGCTTGGAGAGCCTATTTACAATAAACTCGATGCAAAAATTGCCAGCGGAATTATGTCAATTAATGCTGTAAAATCGGTTGAAATCGGCATTGGCTTTGAGGCCGGCCTAAAACAAGGTTCAGAACTTGCCGACGAAATGTTTAATCGCAACGGTCAAATTGAGTTTGCCAGCAATCATTCGGGCGGTGTGCTTGGAGGCATTTCTTCTGGGCAAGATCTAATAGTGCGATTTGCAGTTAAACCAACAAGTTCAATTTTAGTGCCAAGAAATACGGTTGATGTCGCTGGCAACAATTGTCAAATCATCACCAAAGGCAGGCACGACCCGTGTGTTGGCATTAGAGCAGTGCCAGTTGCAGAGGCAATGTTGGCAACAATTTTGGTCGATTTTTTATTAATTAATCAAGCAAAAAAGATATAACTTTATGTTTATTAATCATCATCCGTTTGTTATCATCATTTCTTCCCCTTCTGGCGCAGGCAAAACAACTCTTTGCAAAATGATTGTGCAAAACGATCCCTTAATTAAACTTTCAATTTCTGCCACCACCAGAGAAAAAAGACCACAAGAACAAGAGGGGCTTGATTATTTTTTTGTCTCTACAACACAATTTGAAGATATGAAAAGCAACAATCAGCTTTTAGAATATGCCACGGTTTTTGACAATCAATATGCCACACCAAAACAAAAAGTCGACCATCATCTTGCCAATAATCATTGTGTGCTATTTGATATAGATTGGCAAGGAGCCAGACAAATCAAACAAAAATATCAACAAGATGCAGTAGTGTCAATTTTTATTTTACCACCTTCTTTACAAGAACTCGAAAGAAGATTAAAAGCTAGAGCCCAAGATTCTTTACAAATCGTTGATAAAAGAATGCAAGAAGCAAAAAACGAAATTAGTCATTATCAAGAATACGATTTTATTATCATCAACGACGATTTAAATAGTTCTTATCAAAAAATAAAATCAATTATTGAAGCAAAAAGAGTGGCAAGGCAAAATAGGCAAGATATTGCTAATTTAATCAATCAATTTTTATAAAAATGATAGAATTTATTCATCACATCAACTCTTGGCTAGTCGAAATTATAGTTGATCTTGGTTATTTCGGCATTTTTTTAGGTATGTTTTTAGAAAGTACTTTGGTGCCAATTCCTAGCGAAGTTGTGATGATACCAGCAGGAATGGCGGTGGCAAAGCATCAATTGAACTTTTTTTTAGTAATTTTTTTCGGTGTTTTTGGTAATGTTCTTGGTGCGGTATCTAGTTATTATTTGGCTTTGTGGCTTGGTCGCCCCTTCTTGCTAAAAATTGGGCGATTTTTTTGGGTAAAGCCTCAAACTATTGACAAAATAGAGTTATTTTTTGCAAAATATGGTGATGCCTCGGTGTTTGTAGGCAGATTATTACCGGGTTTTCGACACTTCATTTCAACACCAGCTGGCATTGCCAAAATGAATATGTCAAAATTTTTGCTCTATACAGTTCTTGGTTCTAGCATTTGGACAACAACTTTGGTAATTTTTGGTTATCATTTTGGAATTCATCATCAATATTTATTAAAAAACATCAAATTTATTGCCTTAATTTTGTTAATAATATTCTCATTTTGGCTTTTTTACAAATATAAAATACAAAATCGTTATATAAAATAAATGTCGGTTGAAGATATCAAGCCATTTTTATCACAAATTCCCACTCAAAGCGGTGTCTATCAATTTTTTGATAAAGATAAGCAAATATTATATGTTGGTAAAGCCAAAAATCTCGCCAAAAGAGTTAACAATTATACCAATTTTTCGGGCCTTTCTCTTCGCATTAAAAGAATGGTTACTTTGGCAAAAAGCATCGAAATTAACATCACCAACACCGAGCTTGAAGCTTTATTGCTTGAGCATAACCTCATCAAAAAACTACTTCCGCCTTTCAATATTTTGCTAAAAGATGGCAAAACTTTTCCACAAATTGTTATTTCTAAACATATTTTTCCACAAATTAATAAATATCGAGGCAGAAAAACCACAGAAAATCAAAAAATATTCGGCCCATTTGCCGATGCTTTTGCAGTAAAAAAAACTATCGATTTAATCAGAAAAACTTTTTTACTGAGAGGATGCAGTGATACAGAATTTAACAACAGAAAAAAACCTTGTCTTGATTATCAAATTAAAAAGTGCTCCGCCCCTTGTGTGAAGCTGATAGAACAGGCAGATTACAACAAAAATGTCACCAGTGCCATCGAGGTTTTGGCAGGCAAAACAGCGCAAGTAAAAAGTGATTTAGAACAAAGAATGCAACAATATAGCCAAAATTTACAATATGAAAAGGCCATAGAAACGAGAGATCAAATCAAAGCAATCGAGGTTATTTCGCAAAAACAAAGCATCAATACTTTTTTTACTGGGGATTTTGATTTGTTAAATTTAATGGTTTTACAAAATAAAATATGTGTTTATATTTCTTTTTATCGAGCTGGTCAAAATTATGGAGCAAAGCCATATTTTTTCGAATATGAAGAAGATTTTGATTTATCTATTTTTTTGTCAGATTTTATCGGACAATTTTATTTAGATCAACAACCGCCCACAGCCCTTATTTGCAACACAATGCCTCACCAGCATACATTATTAGAAAGTTTTCTCACTAATTTAGCTCATAAAAAAATTGTCATTGAAAATCCACAAAAAGGAGTAAAATTTAATTTATTGCAAGAACAATATCATTTGGGGTGGCAATTGTTGGAGCAAAAAGTTTCTCATCATCTTAGCACTAAACAAATTTTGTTGGAAATTAAAAAAATATTTTCACTAGCCAAATTGCCACAAAGAATAGAGGTTTACGACAACAGCCACACCAATTTTACCAATGCAGTAGGTTCTATGATTGCTGTTGGGGTTGATGGTTTTATTAAAAGCGGTTATCGTAAATTTTATTTACAACAAAACACAACTCAAGAATTAACCAATCTTACCAACAATCACAAAGACGACACCGCGATGTTAAAAGAAATGCTGTATCGTCGATTTGCCCATAAAAATAACAAAACTCAGGCAATAATACCAGATTTATTGCTAATCGATGGTGGCAAACCGCAAGTGCAGGCGGTAAAAACTATTTTACAAGAACTTGAATTAGATATTGCCATCATTGGCATTGCCAAAGGCGAAAATAGAAATGCCGGTCAAGAAACTTTTCATTTGCCTAATCAAAAAGAACTAAAACTCGAAAATAATTCTCCCGTTCTTTATTTTCTACAAAAAATCCGTGACGAAGCCCACAGATTTGCCATCAGTAGCCACAGACTATTAAGACAAAAAAAATTTATAAAACCATAAAATCACTGTTATATCAAGTTCTTGAAGTAGAACCAAAACTAGAACTAGAGCCAAAACCAGAACTCATGCTAGAATAGCTGTATGTTTCTCCTTGACCTTGGAAGGAATAAATTCGAGTTTCTGTATTTGTGGGCGAAACTCCTGGAGAAGGATTTCTGTTTTGTACAAAAATTAATATCGAGCCTTTTCCATCTTATAATTCAAGCACAACTTCTTCAAGACAATCTTTTATCAACTGCAATTTTTGCTCTTCAAACATGCCTACATATAAATAATTCTTGTCTCTCTCAAGGCTTTGAATGGCATTGTAATGCGAGCCTCTTCTAAGGCTAGTAGAAATATATTCTTGAAAAGATTTATAAATTTCTTCAGCCTTATCTGTATCAGAATTATCAGAATTAACTTTATTCTCTATGTTATCATGCAATTTTTTCAATGCCAATAAATCTTCTCTCGATAAATCTCTAGCACGATACCTTCGCTCGTTAGAATTGGGGTGTCGTCTTCGCTCGCAATGAACCGCAACAATAAAAAAAGCAGAACCTGCAACAGCAGAACCTGCTATAAACAAACCATAAGGAAACCGAGGATTATTGTCATCAAAAGCAACAGCATAAATAAAAGCAATATAAATACCAGAGAAGGCACCAAAAAGAGAGCCTGATACACCAACTTCTAAATAATCATAGTTTCGAGGCATAAAAAATTAAAAATAAAATTATAAATACACTATATCATTCTATATCGCTTCAACTTAAAATAAATCTCTAAATATTTAAATTATAAAAGATATTAATTGCCCTAATATAGGATTTATAACATTTCCACTAATTTAAACCACACCTCGATCTAAATTCCCCTTTTTTAGAAGGGGTGGATTTTTCTGCGATAGCAAAAAAAGACCAAGGTAGTGTTGGCAACATACGGTAGGATCTTCTTTCGAAAACACATCGGCGATCGTCTCCCAACACTACCCCGTCGACCTTCGGTCGCCACCCCTTCTACAGAAGGGGAATTTAGATCGAAGTGCAGTATTTATTTGTGGAAATGGTATTGAACCTTTACCTAAACACATTATTGGTCAAAAAATTGTTAATTTTATATTGTAATAAAAATTTAATTTTCCTTATAAAACCAACCTTTTCGATGTTTTCGTGCGAAAAAAGATCGAATTGATATTTTTGACCATCTTTTAATTTTAAAATCAATTCACCGATTTTTTGGTTTTTTTTCACAGGAGCCACCGCGGGATTGTTAATTTTAACAAAAGCTTCAATAGAATCAAGATCTTGATTTTTTGGTATGGTAAAAGCAATATTTTGCCCTAAAACCGCTTTTACTTTTGCTTTTTCTCCGAGCCAAACATCAACTTTGGCTAAGATTTGCCCTTTTTGAAAAATAGAAATTTTTTTATATTCATTAAAACCATAATCAAATAAATCGGTAATAATTTGTTCGCGAATTTTTGGTTTAGGAGCTTTATTGACTACCGCCACCAATTTACGATTTTGCCGTTTCACAATAGCAGTAAGACCATAACCGCCATCGCCAGTATAACCAGTTTTACCCCCTAAAATGCCGTCGTAATGCTTGCTAATTAGTGGATTGCGATTTCGTTGAGTAATATTGCGATAAGTAAATTCTTCGATATGCAAAAAACTTTTATACTCGGGAAAATCAGAATAAAGCCGAGCAGTAAGAGTGGCAATATCTTTTAAAGTCATATAATGGCCTTGCTGGTTTAGACCATGAGGATTTTTAAAGCTTGAGCTATACATACCAAGCTCTTTGGCTTTTTTATTCATCAGTTCAATAAACTTATCATATCCGCCGGCGGTTGATTCGGCCAAAGCAATGGCCGCATCATTGCCCGAAACAGCCAGCAAGCCCTTTACTAAATCTTCGATCGAAACAATATCGCCATAGTTTAAAAACATAGAAGAACCGCTTTTTTTCCAGGCATCTTTGCCAATAAGGCACTGACTGCTAAGATTAATAGAGCCTTTTCTTATTAAATCAAAAACCACATAAGCAGTCATCAGCTTAGTCATAGAAGAAGGAGCGAGAGAGGTGTTAGAATTTTTAGACAACAAAACTTCTTTACTGTCAGCATCAATCAAAAAGTAGTATTGAGCCTGATTGAGATGTGGATATTTTTCAAGCACAACATTGGCAAACACAGGTCTTTTTAGACACAAAGCACAACAAATGAAAGCTAAAAAATGAAATGATAATTTTTTCAATAAATCAAAATTAATCATAGCTAATTATTTTGATTTTCAGTTGTGGTTGATTGAGTTTTGGTGCCATCTAATTGTGATTTTTTTGCCTCTGATGATGATGTTTCTTCTTTTGATATGGTGTTGTTAAAATATTTAGCTTTTTTATAGCGATTAGCATTAATAGCTTGCTTATCGATGGCATAAAAAGGATTTTCTTCGAGCAGTTGATCTTTTTTGAGATATTCTTTAATTTGATTTTGATATAATAGCTCTCTTTTTTCTTCTATCAACTTTTGACTGATAACATTTTGAGCAGTATTTTGTTGTTTTTTGAGGTTTGAGATGTTTTCTTGCAAGGTAGCATTTTGAGAAAACAAATAATTTTTATTATTATCATAAATTGGCACACCATATTTATCGGCAACAGGAACATTGATAGAATCAAATTCTAGCCCAATGCGATGAAAAGGTTTTGAGCCGGTAGAATTGTAAGATATTTCGAAAATTCGGTTAGGATCGCTAGCTAAACCTTGTTGAAATTGATAATTTTCATAATAAGGAAAAGATCGCTCAGGAAAAGGCTGACCAAAATAAACAGAACCAATGTAGTAGTCAAAAGTAAGCTCGTTTTCGTCTTGCGGAAAATAAAATTGAGCATAGGGAGTTTCGAAACTAGTTGCCATTGTATCGGATTTGTTTTGAGAAATTCGATCTTTGTTGATTGATTTAATTTCTTTGGCAAATTTTTTTTTAAAACTTTTATTGCCTTTTAGAGCTTGATTTTCGTAATAACAAGAAGAAAAAAAAAGCAAAAGTAACCAACAAAAAGAAGTGATTTTTTTTAACATAGATTAGTGTTTAATAATAACAGCTTCTTGCCCAGATTTTTTAATTTTTTGCATTTCTTTTGATGCCATTAAGCGTGTTTGATATGGCCCCAAAACAGCCCTATAAACTGTTTTGCCACCTAAATTTGCCTCGATTACCTCGATATTTTTATGTTTTGATTTCTGGCTAAAATCAACAGCATTTTCTTGATTGTTAAAAGAGGCAAGTTGTAAATAAAATTTCTTTTCATTGTAATTTTTTATTGCTAAAGGCTGTTTTTCTTGCGATTTTTGCAGATTTTTCTTGGATTTATCAGAAATTTTCTCTTTTTCTTTAATATTTTTGGTTTCATTGGTATAATTACCTTTAATAATCATTTCTTCTTCTGGCACTTGATTATTGACAGGGGCAGGCTTGGGCGACAACGAATTTGCAACATTTTCGGCAAAATCATATTTTTGTTCGGCAATATTTTTGACCGATTGTTGCTGATTATTGCTGTATTGCACATTGCTGTTGACAGATGAAGATTGTTGATTAGAATCTGTTATATTTTGGGGTTTATTTTCTGATTTAAGGGCGGGATTGACATTTTCGACCAAAGCTTGATTGGTTGGAGAAATATTTTGCACCGAATTTTGAGCTAAATTTTGATTTAAAGATTTATCTAAGGTGGCATCATTTTTATTGCTTTGCAAATTATTTTGCTTAGCATTGCCTAAAATTTGAGCATTTTCTTCTGGAACACGAAACTTAATTGGCTTAGATTTGCCAGCAAGATTAACAAAACGAAGTTGCGATGATTGATTTTTATTGCAAGAAAATACAACAAAAATTACAAGAATTGTTAAAAATTTTGTGCAGTAATTAAGTAATTTAAGGTTTTTTAACATAAATTATTTTGGTGATATTTTGAGGTAACAAATAAATTATAGCATTTTATTTTTGTTTTGCAAATAAAAATTTATTTTTATGCTATGGCAATTTTTTTCATTTTAAAAATCAAGCAAAAATAAAAAACACCAGCCGAAATAATGCTTAACACAAAACCAAAACTAATATGCCACATCATCAAAAAACTAGTAAGCAAAATACCAAAAAAAGCCCCCAAAGTGCCAATCAGCTGAAATGTCGCTCCTGCCTGCATTTCTTGTTGCTGATAATCATTGCTCATCATCGAAAAAACTGAAACAAACAAAAAAGCAATGCCACTGCCATAAAAAAAATAAAGCCAAAGTAACAAAAAATAAGAATTTTGCTTAAAAAACACCAGCAGAAAAATAATTATAAAACAACAACAGCAAATAACAAAACCAATATTTATCAAGGTTTTTTCTTGATATTTTTTTAATAAAAAGCCCGCTACAATATCAAAAACCGTGCTCGACATATAGGCGGTAATTAGCAATCCAGCATTTTCAGTAGAAAAACCGATATTAACTCCAAAAAGAACCGTGCAGGTCATTAAAGTGTAGGTTTGAAAATCTAAAAAAAATCGAGCTAAAAAACACTGTTTATTTTTTTGCCAAAAATTTTTTAAACTAATTTTGTTGGTTATAGAATTATCAATTGCCACCCGCTTGATATCGCCAACAATTGGTAAAAGCACTAGCATTGCTAAAAAAACCAAGCCACCAGACACTGCAAAAGAAAAATAGTTGGTTGCCCCAAATATTTTTACCAAAACAGGTCCCAAAGCCAAGCCAAGAGAAATAGCGGTGCTAAAAAAGGCAATTCCTAGGCCTCTGTTGTGTTTTTCTAAAAAAATATTAAGCCAAGCAAAGCGACTTACCACAATAATTAACCACAAAAAACCTAAAATTAAAGTAAAACAAAACCACACAAACAAATTGCTGGTCATAAAATAAATCAGCAAAACTAATATCGCATAAAAAACTATTGCCAAGAAAAACATTCGCCAAGGTTTAAGCCTGCTGGCTAAATAAGAAAAACAAAGAGAAGCAAGAATAATGCCTGCAGTTTCTGCCAAAAAAGTATAAGAAATGGTTGAAGCCTTGATGTGACTAGCCTGCAATAGCCCTGGAAAAATCACCAAATTCATGCCAAAAGCGGTGGCAAAAAGCACAAAACTAGCATAAAGAAATTTAGTTTTATGCAAAAACAGCAAAGAAAGATTAAAAATCATAAAGAAGGTTTATTGGCCTGTTCTTCTACTAATTTGATAATGTGTTCTATTAAATTTTCATTTTCATCAATTTTATGATGCGGTTTGCCGTTTAAATAAACATTATGTTTGCCACCTGTGGTGCCTGTGATGCCGATTTGAGTGTGAGCGGCCTCACCAAGCCCGTTAACCACACAGCCTAAAATAGATAAAGTGATTGGTTTTTTAATGTGCTGAGTTCGTTTTTCAACTTCGGTTACAATTTTTACCACATCAAAACCTTGCCGAGCACAAGATGGGCAAGAAACAATGTTAACCCCATATTCACGAAGCTCGAGAGTTTTTAAAATTTGGTAGGCAACTTTTATTTCTTCTTGCGGATCGGCAGAAAGCGAAACTCGAATGGTGTCGCCAATGCCCTGCATCAACAAATAACCAAGCCCCACTGCCGATTTTATGGTGCCGGCATTTAAACTGCCTGCCTCGGTAATGCCAATATGTAGCGGATAATCGCAAGCATTTGCCAAAAGTTGATAGCTTGCGGTTGCCAAAAACACATCCGAAGCCTTGACACTTATTTTAAAGTTAAAAAAATCGTTGTCTTCTAAAATTTTTATGTGATGCATCGCCGATTCTAGCAGGGCTTGTGGAGTTGGGGTTTTATATTTTTCCAGCAACCAATGCTCAAGCGAACCAGCATTTACCCCAATTCGCATGGCACAGCCATAATCTTTGGCGGCCTTGACCACCTCTTTTATTTTGTCGGCCGAACCAATGTTACCGGGATTGATTCTTAAACATTTTGCTCCTGCTTTGGCAGATTCTATGGCTCTTTTATAATGAAAATGAATATCGGCAATAATCGGCACAGAACAAGCAGAAACAATTTGTTTTAGGCAAGCACTAGATTCTTGATCGGGCACCGAAACTCTAATTAGCTCGGCTCCTGCTTCGATACAGCGATTAATTTGAGAGATGGTGGCTTGTGGATCGGTGGTTTTGGTGTTGGTCATGGTTTGCACACTAATTTTGGCATCACCCCCCACGGCAACATTGCCAACCATAATTTGCCGACTTTTTCTTTTGTTAATTTTTTTGTATTCTCTTTGCATAATTATTTCTTGTTGAATTTATTGATAACAAATATCCACGGTATCGTCTCGAAATTTAATATTGTCAAGAGGTAGATGCCCAACTTTATTTCTCACATTGACTTTTGCTCCGTTTTTTATCAACACTTCTGCAACTTCTGAAGTGGCATAATGAAGAGGGGCGGATCCGTCATTATCTAGTGCATTTACATTGGCTCCATTTTGAATTAAAATTTTAACAGTTTCTGCATCGCCTCTAGATGCGACGATATGAAGAGGGGTGGATCTGCTTTTATTTGTTGTTGCATCAACTTTTGCTCCGTTTCTAATTAACACCTCTGCAACTCCTGAATTAGAATAGTGCAGGGAAGTTAATCCATCATTACTTCTTGCATTCACATTTGCACCGTTTTTAATTAATAAATCGGCAGTTTTTCCGTCAAAAGCAGCATGCAGAGGAGTGGATCCATCACGGTTCGCCAAATTTACATTAGCCCTGTTGTTTATTAAAAACTCAGCCATTTCAAAATTATTGGTAGAGACAGCTTTATATAAAATAGTTTTTCCTTCTTCTTGATTTGCCATATTTACATCTGCTCCTTTTCTAACCAACAGATCAACCATTGCAAAATTTCTATGATCGATCGCTACATAAAGTGCGGGATTTCCTTGCTCGTTTAGGGCATTTATATCTGCACCGCTATTAATTAAACTATCAGTAAGCCACAAATTATTTTGATCGACAGCACAAAAAAGTGCGATATTTTTATTTTGATTGTTTAAATTGTTTTGTGCACCATTGGCAACCTGCATCAACAAAATGAGTAGTAGCACACAGATTTTGACAAAATTTTTGATGTTAGACAGAGTTAGCATATGTGTTTAGTGATTTCAACTGTTAACCTTAGAAAATATTCGGCACTTTCATCAAAAACTTTATCAAACCATTGCGCTTCTAAAATAGGCAGAATATTATCAATACTGGTAAAATCGGCAAAACCTTTGCCTGCATATTGTGTATAGTCTTTTTCGATAATGTCAAGATAGGCAATTGCCATTAGTAATCTGGCCATAATTTCTTTGCCGTTGTTGTGTAAATCGTTTATAAAGTTGCTGTCGGTTGAAATTTTTGTTAAATTAGTGATATGTGGAGATAATATATTAAAACGATTTTTTTTAGATTGTAAGAGGTTTTGAAGCATTACATGAAAATGTTTTGCAAAATTTTTATAAAAAATATTTAGATTTTTTTCATTTAAAATAAATATCTCATTCCATAAATATCGATTTGAATTATTCAGACGAAAACACTGTTGAAAAAAACCAGAAGATAGTCGATTTGTATCAAAATCAATAAAATGAAAAGATAAATATTGCGGTAAGTGCGAAACTAGGGCATAAATTTTGTCGTGTTCTTTTGCAGTTAGATAACACGGTTTCGCCCCGATTTTTTCGATAATTTTTTGCAGTTGCTCAACAAATTTTTGGTGATATTTTTGTGGATCTTCTTCAAAAGGATCTTCTTGTTGATATGTAGAGGGGCAAATAACAAAATCTTTATCGGCAAACAAATTTTCGCAAGAGTTTGCATAACCTGTAAGGTGCGATCCTGCAATAGGGTGAGCTGGCACAAAATTAGCAGGGAGATTATTAAAAATTGCAGGGTTAAAATTGGGTTTTATGCTAGCAAAATCAAGCTCGGCAAAATTTTTTAACGAACCAACATCAAAAATTAAGGCATTTTTATCGGCGGATTGAAAAACAATTGGGGCAACATTAACAAAAGCCCTAAGCGGGCAAGCAATGACAATAATTTGATATTGCGAAATTTTAGTAAGATCATGGCAAATTTCGTTGGCAACCTTTTGCTCTACAGCTAAATTGCAAGAGCTTTGGTTGGGATCAAACACGGTGATATGCTGAGCAATTTTGTGGTGTTTAAAAGCCTTGGCAAGTGAGCCACCAATTAACCCCAAGCCGATTATTAAAGCATTCATAGCAGTATTTTTTTAAATTATCTTTAAATGCATAAAATGGTATAATACCATTTCCACAAATTAAAATAATCTTATGGTTTTTCACATTCTAACTTCATCTTTTTGAGATAAAAAGCTTTAAAAAGCCTCTGCCTGTATGGATATACAGGCAATCGTTTTTTAAAGTTTTTATCTCAAAAATATTTCGTTATAATGTGATTTTAATTAGTGTAAATGGTATTACTTTTTAGCAACAAATAATAAGCCAAAATTAAATAAAGTAAATAACAAAATCAACACAAAATATTTTGTAAAAAGTTGCTGATTAACCACCAAAAAAACCACAATAAAGTTAGTAATCAACACATAAATTGCCATAATTTTACTAGACAAATCGGGGCTAACAATTATTTTTGCCAGCAACAAGCCAAAAATCGGCACAAAACTTAATAAAAACAGATAATTGACAGTAAAATTATTAATAAATGCCACTTGGTTGTTGATTGTTTGGTTGAGTTTTTTCGACATCTTCTGCATCGAGATTTTTAGAAGATTCTTCGATGATGGCATCAAGAGATTGATTTTTAGCACCATCAACAGGCTGAACTGCCTGCTCTGTGTTGTTTTGATTTATTGCAGACTCTTCTTCTGTTAAATTTTCTTCTGTTTGATTTTCATCTAAAAGAACATCGTTAAGTTTAAAAGCTTCAGAAAAAATTTGTTCTTTGGGAGTTTCGGGAGTTGGATATTTGCCTGTGAGACGATCGATTTTTTCAAATTTAATGTCGTTTGGAATGCGAAAAGGAGTTGAGGAAGTGTTTTTGAGAGCTTCTTTCATAAAGTTAATAAAAATAGGCAACGAAACCGAAGAGCCAGTTTCTTCTTTACCCAAAGTTTTTGGAGTATCAAAACCAACATAAACCGCCATCACCAAATCTGGAGAAAAGCCCACAAACCAAGAATCAATAGAGTTATTGGTGGTGCCAGTTTTGCCAGCAACAATTTTGCCAATAGATCTTGCCCGAGCAGCGGTGCCCCTTTCTACCACACCTTGCAACATAGAGGTTATTTGGTAAGCAGTGGCAGAATCGGTGATAATTTGGCGGTTATCAAGCAAATTTGGCATCGATAAATCTTTGTTTTTAGGGACATTGTTGAGGTTAAACACCGCACAGTTATCGCAAGCTCTGTTATCGAGGCGATAGATGGTTTTACCAAAACGATCTTGGATTTTTTCAATTAAAGCAGGACTAATTTTTTTGCCACCATTCACCATCATGGCATAGGCGGTTGCCATTCGCATTACGGTTGTTTCGGTAGAGCCCAACACCAACGAATAGATTTTTTGTGGATTATCATTTACCTGAAATCTTTTCACCACCTCTGCCACTTTATCAAGCCCAACATCGCTTGCCATTCGAACGGCAGTAACATTGAAAGATTGCTCAAGGGCAGTTCGTAGAGTGGTGGGGCCATAAAATTTGCCCGAATAATTAGATGGGCTATAAGGTGGCATACCAAAACCCTGATTAAGCGAAATTTCTTCGTCCATAACCACCGAAGCAGGGTTTAAGCCGTTTTCTAGAGCCGCAATATAACCAAAAGTTTTCATAGTAGAGCCTGGTTGCCTCATTGCCTGAGTTGCTCTATTAAATTGATTGGGCGAATCAACATAGCCACCCGACATTGCCAAAACTTTACCACTATGCGGATTCATTACCACAAAACCACCGTTGACTTCGGGTATTTGCCTGAGAAGATAAAAATCTGGTTTAGAAGAAATTGTTTCAACTAAAATAACATCGCCTATCGCAAAAATATCAGACATTTTTTTAGGCGAAGGGCCACGACTATCTATGGTTTTGTAGAGTTTTGCCCATTTAGTGGTAGCCAACTCAATATTACCGATATTGCCATTTTCTAGGCCAATTGTTATTAAATCTTTGCCAACAGTTAATACCACCGCTTTTTTCCAGTGCGGTTGATATAGTTTTTCTATTTTAAATTCAGCCAAAGCATTGTGCCAATTGTTGGTTATATCGATTTTATGCAACGGCCCGCGATAACCGTGTTTTTGATCGTATTCTTCGATGCCCTTAACAAAAGATTGTAGGGCGATTTGTTGCAAATTAGGGTGAAGGGTGGTGCTTACCACAATGCCATCTTCAAATACATGATCAGAGCCATAAAGCGAAGTGAGTTCTTTTTTAACACTATCAGAGAAAAAACTATTTTCTGTATTGCTATTATTGGTTGTGTTGTTAACGATTTGTATCGGTTGACTTAGTGCTGTTTCAAATTCTTCTTTGCTAATAAACTTTTCTTCATACATTCTTTGCAAAACCCAATCTCGGCGATTTTTGGCTTTGTTGATATTTTTTCTCGGATCTAGTTTTGAAGGAGCTTTTGGCAAAGTAGCCAACAAAGCCATTTCTTCTAACGAAATATCGCTAACCGATTTATTAAAATAAACTTGGCTAGCCGCTTCAACACCATAGGCACCTGAGCCTAAATATATTTGATTAAGATATAGCTCCAAAATATGTTCTTTTGAAAATTCTTTAGAAATGCGATAGGCCAATATTGCTTCTTTGATTTTTCGTTGCCAAGTTCGTTCTTTGGTAAGTAAAAAATTTTTTACTACTTGCTGAGTGATGGTAGAAGCCCCGCCCATACCGCCTTCGCCACTAATTGCACCTAAGGTATTGGTGATGGAGGTTCTGAAAATTGCTAAAAAATCAACCCCAGAATGTTTATAAAAATTGGCATCTTCGGCCGCCAAAAAAGCATTGATAACATTTTGCGGAATGTGTTTAATTTCGAGAAAAACTCTTTTTTCTTTAGAAAATTCGCTAATCAACGAACCATCAGAAGCATAAATACGAGTAGTGGTGATGGGGTTATAAGTTTTAAGCTGTTCGTAATCAGGCAGATTTTCGCTATTTTCTTTGAAAATAACAACAATAGCAATAACAACAAAAACAACAATAAAAATGAATACCGCCAATAAAGTGGCTAGGATTTTCTTCATACTTCTTGTTTTTTAGATCTTGGATCGAAATAAAATAATATTGGTGCCGAAATATAGATAGAAGAATAAGTGCCCAAAGCAATGCCAAAAAAGGTTGCCACACTAAAACTAAACAACACATCGCCACCATAAATTATGAGAGCCAATAAAGAAATAAGAGTAGTGCTGGCAGTAAGTATGGTGCGACTTAAAGTAGAATTAATGCTGGTATTAATCAAATCATTAAGATTTATTTTAGGATGTTTTTTGAGATTTTCACGAATGCGATCGTAAATAACCACAGAATCATTGATAGAATAGCCAATTACAGTAAGGATGCAAGCAATTGAGGTGAGATTAAATTCTAAACCCGTAATCGCAAAAAAACCCAAAACCACTATTGCATCGTGCAAAAGAGCAAAAATACCGCCGATGCCAAACTGCCAGTCAAACCGAATTGTGATGTAGATCATAATGGCAACAAAAGAAAGAATCAAAGCCAACAAGCCTTTTAAAATAAGCTCAGAACCAACTTGCGGGCCGACATAATCTATTTTGCGATATTGAATTTGAGTAAAATTTTCTTGCAAAGTTTGTTGAATGTTTTTTACTAAAAAATTTTGCTCTTGGTTAACAAGTGGCATCTTGATTAAAAAAGCACTGTTATCAACATTTTGTATTTGCACATCAGAAAACTTGCTAGACAAAACATTTCGTAAATCATTGATGTTGTTGTCGCTTGGTAATTCTACTTCTATTAATATGCCACCAGCAAAATCGATGCCAAGATTTAAACCTTTAAAAAACACCAAAATTAGTGAAAATAACATAGAAATAATCGAAAAATATATCGCTAATTTGCGATAATTCATAAAATTTATTTGACTATTTTTAAAAAGATTACGCAAAATTTTTATCATATTGAGGTGATTTTTGTATTGTAATATATTTTTAATGAAAAATGCGATTTAATAATTTTTTTACAAAAATTCTAAGTAATATTTTTTTAATTACAACTCAATTTTTTATAAAAATTCTAGATTTGGTTTTCATTATTTTAAAGTTTTAGCAACCTCTGGTGGCATATATTTTTCGTCGTGCTTAACCAATAATTCGGAAGCAAGAAAAGCATTTTCATTTTCCGAAAACATTCCTTTAGCAATAACACCTTGTTGCTCTTTAAATAAATCGGGCAACAAACCCACATAAGAAATAGTAAGTTCTTGCAGATTATCGGTGATAACAAACTTGGTGTGTAGACTATTTATTTTTACCACCGATTGCGACTTCACCAAACCGCCAACTCTAATGGTTTTTTTTAGTTTTGCTTGTTGCTTATTGTGGGCCTGCCAAAATTCGGTTGGGGCATAAAAAAAAAGCAAATTTTGCCTGAAATTATCAACAATAAACCACAAAGAAAGCAAAGAAACAAAAAAAACACTGCTTACAAAGATAAGCCTTTGTTGCTTATGTTTTATCTTGCTTTTCTTCTTCTGTTTTAGCATAAAGTTTTTGATAATATTTTTTTTCTAAAATAAAATAGGTGATTACCGATTTAATTAGCATAATAGACATAATAAAAAAAATAACCAAATAAGAGCTAAACACAAATAAAGAATAATCTTTCATAATTATACATCTAAATTAACAACTTTCAAAGCATTCTCTTGAATAAATTCGCGTCTTGGCTCAACCACATTTCCCATTAAAATAGAAAAAGTTTCATCTGCTTCATCGAATTGCTCTATTTTCACTTGCAACAAAGTGCGATTTGCAGGGTCGAGAGTGGTTTCCCAAAGCTGTTCGGCATTCATTTCGCCCAAACCTTTAAATCGCTGAACAACAACTCCTTTTTTGCCTATTTCTTCAATTACTTGCCACATTTGCAAAGGACCGTTAATTGAAAATTCTTCTTCATTTCGCACAAACTTGTTGTTGCTATTTAAAAAAGAAGGGCAAATATGCTGACAAAGTTGAGCTAAACCAACAACTTCTGGCATTTCAAAGTGATGATTTTTTAATAAAAATTCGGTATTAACACCTCTTTCTTGCTTGCTGATTACTAACTGTTGCAAAGTATTGAACGAAATTTGATATTGTTCGCCACCGATATTGTTAAACACTTGCCTGATATTGTTTAAATGTTGAGTATCTGCAACAAGATCAACCAAATTTTGATTGAAAACTCCAGCTAAAGCTAATTTTTCAGATATTTCTAGTGGAATTATTCGAGCAATATCGTTTAATAATTTACAAAATTTAGAAAGTTTGGTGATAAAATCTTGCAAATCTAAACCAGATCTATCGCCAACAGCTGATTTAAAAACCGCATTTTGACAGGCATTTTGCACGATATATTGTTGCAAAGCAAGTTCGTTTTTTAAATAAACCTCGCTACTACCTTTTTTTAATTTGTATAACGGCGGTTGAGCGATATATAAATAGCCTAAATCTATTAATTTTGGCATATGACGAAAGAAAAAAGTAAGCAACAAGGTGCGAATATGCGAACCGTCAACATCGGCATCGGCCATAATAATGATTTTATGATAGCGAATTTTATTAGCATCAAAATCGTCTTTACCAATGCCACCGCCCAAAGCAGTAATAATGGTGCCAACCTCAACCGAAGAAAGCATTTTATCGAATCTGGCTCTTTCAACATTGAGAATTTTGCCTCTAATAGGCAATATTGCTTGAAATTTACGATTTCTGCCCGATTTTGCCGAACCGCCCGCCGAATTACCTTCGACAATAAATATTTCACTTAGTGCAGGATCTTTTTCTTGACAATCGGCCAATTTACCTGGCAAACTAGAAATTTCAAGGGCAGATTTTCTGCGAGTGAGCTCTCTGGCTTTTCTTGCGGCCTCTCGGGCTTGTGCGGCTTCTATTGCTTTGCTTACAATAATTTTTGCTTCATTGGGTTTTTCTTCAAAAATTTGAGCTAATTTATCATTTATGCAAGATTCCACAAAAGCACGAACTTCTGAAGATACTAGTTTATCTTTGGTTTGAGAAGAAAATTTAGGATCAGGAACTTTTACCGACAAAACCGCAGTTAAACCTTCGCGAATATCTTCGCCAGAAAGAATAATTTTTTCTTTTTTAAACAACTTACTGTTGCCTGCATAATTGTTGATAGTTCTAGTGAGTGCAGCCTTCATGCCCGCCAAGTGAGTGCCACCATCTCGTTGCCTAATGTTGTTGGTGAAACACAAAACATTTTCATGATAACTATCGTTCCATTGCATTGACAATTCAAGACTAATGCCACTAATTTTATCGGCAGAATTAATGGTGATAGTTTGATGCAAAGCATTTTTACTTTTGTCTAAGAAATGCACATATGCCTCAACCCCGCCCTGATAAAACAACAAAACTTCTTTATTTTCTTGAGCACGAAAATCTTGCAAAATAATTTTCACCCCAGAATTTAAAAACGAGAGTTCTCTTAATCTTTGCTCTAAAGTGGCATAGTTAAATTCTAAAACATTGCTAAAAGTTTGGTGCGACGGAAAAAAAGTTACTTGGGTGCCCTTTTTATTAACATTTTCAGCCACCATTTTCAGTGGAGAAACCGCTTCGCCATTATGAAATTTAATAAAATATTCTTTACCTTCTCGCCAAACAGTAAGCTCTAGCCAATCAGATAAAGCATTTACCACCGAAACACCAACACCGTGCAAACCACCCGAAACTTTATAAGAATTTTGATCAAATTTGCCACCTGCATGAAGCTGAGTCATAATCACCTCGGCAGCCGAAACCCCTTCTTCTTTATGAAGATCAACAGGAATGCCTCTACCATTATCACGAACCGTAACCGAACCTTCAGCATTTAATACCACCAAAACTTCATTACAATGTCCAGCCAAAGCTTCGTCAATGGCATTATCAACAACTTCATAAACCATATGATGCAGACCGCTACCATCGTCGGTGTCGCCAATATACATACCTGGCCTTTTTCGGACCGCTTCTAAGCCTTTTAAAACCTTAATGGAATCGGCACTATATTGATTTGGAGATGAATTTTCGCTAGACATAATTTTTGCAAATGGTGTTTGGTTGAAACTTTATAAATAAGCACTTCAATAATTTCAAAAACTAAAATTGCCAAAAATTTTAATCGATTAAAACTAAAAAGCAAATTATTTTTCTTGACATTATTTTGGCTTTTATTTTTAACAAAAATTTATCAATTAATAATACCAAAGCTCATCTTTAAATACATAAATAACTTTATATTTATGTATTTAAAGATGAGCTTTGGTATTATTTTTTAAAAACAATGTAATAAGTTATTGCAAATTTATTTTGATACCATAATATTTTTAGTAAAATTTACCAATTTTTTTCTTGTATATCAGATGAAAAAATATCTCTTTATTATCGTTGCTTTGTTGCTTTGTTGCTCTTGCTCAAACAGAGTCATCGATGTCAAAAGCCCTTGTGTTTCTTCTAAGCATGGCCCTTGTGGCCCTAAAAAACCAATCAACAATTGGTGGCTTAAAGACATTTCTCAAAAACAAATTTCTTAATTTTTTATGTCCGAAGAAAAAAATAATTCATTTTTAGATAGAATTAAAAAAAAGAACGATCCAGCTAAAAATGAAAATATAGCAGATAAACACAACCAAACAGATTCTAGCTTTGCCGATCGTTTTCAAAAAAAACCAGCCATGACTTCTACTAAACTCGATAATGTCGCAGAAGAAGAGCCAGATTCCGAAAAAAAACCAATCGACCCAAAAAAAAGAGCCTTAGCAAAATATATTTATTTAGTAAAAGGCATAGATGCTGGCAGAAAAGCTTGGTATTATGTGTTGGTTGAAGCCTTAAAAGTGCAATTATTTTTAAAAGCTTTAAACGATGATATTATTCATTTAGAGCATTACGGTAAAATACTATATTCTGCCTATGGCGAAGAGCCTCCAGCTCACATCACCAAAGCCTTAAAAGACGAATACGGTATCGATTAATCATCTTTCATTATGAAAAATCTTAAAATATTTGCCATCGTTACTTTATCTGTTTTTGTTGGTTTCTTTTCAGCAATTTCTATTGCCGAAAACTCTCTACTTAAAGCCAAATCACAGCCTGTTTCTAACAAAAAATATTCTGCTGATTTTCTTAATGAAATTGTCAATAAAGTCAAAAACGAATATGTCGAAGAAAAAACCGATTCTCAACTTATCGAAGCTGCCGCTTCGGGCATTTTGTCTTCTCTCGATCCGCACTCCTCTTTTTTAAATGAAGAAGATCTCAAAGAAATGAATGTTCACACCAAAGGCGAATTTGGTGGAATTGGCATTGAAATTTCAAGCGAAATGTCGGTAACCAAAGTGGTTTCTGCCATAGAAGACACTCCCGCCTTTAAAGCAGGCATAAACTCTGGCGACTACATCATTAGAGTCGATGATGTTTCTACTCAAGGCTTACGAATTGATGAAGTAGTTAAAAAAATCAGAGGAAAGCCCAACACTTCTGTAAAGCTCACCATCTATCGCAAAGGCGAAACCGCACCAATTGAAAAAACCATATTACGAAAAATTATCAAAATCAACCCTGTAAAAAGCAACTTATTTAAAGATGTTGCCTACATCAAAATCAATTCTTTCTCCGAAAAAACAACAGATGCGGTCATTAAAGAATTTGCCAACATTCAAAAAAAGCTCGATAAAACTGTTAGCTTAAGAGGATTGGTTTTAGATCTCAGAAACAACCCTGGTGGCTTGCTCGATCAATCAGCAGAAGTTGCCGATTTATTTTTGCCAAAAGGTGCCAAAATAGTTTCTATCAAAGGTCGAGATAAAACTAAAATCATCGAATTTATCGATGACAAACCAGAAACTTTATTGCCAAATTTGCCAATTGCAGTTTTAATTAACGAAGGTTCTGCTTCTGCTTCTGAAATTGTCGCAGGTGCTTTGCAAGACAACAAAAGAGCCATAATTATGGGTAGCAAATCTTTTGGCAAAGGTTCGGTGCAAAGCTTAATTCCGTTGCAAGACAATTCTTCTGCTATTAAAATTACAACCTCTCTATATTACACACCTTCTGGCAGATCAATTCAAGCATCTGGCATCGAACCCGACATTGAGCTTGAGATTGCCACTATCGAAAAACAAAAACAAAATCTTCCCAAAGATTCTGAAGCCGATTTAAAAGGTCATATAGAAGTTGAAATCAATCAAAATCTCAACAAGACCGCAAAAAATCAAGATAAAAAACTGCTTGACAGCAATTTAGAAATCTATCAAAAAGATTATCAACTAGGCAGAGCAATTGATTTAATTAGAGGGGTAAGTTTAAGCAAAGCTATTTTTAGTGGTTCTTAAAAAAATATAATGCTATTTGGGACTGTTGCATCACTAACTATATTTTACTTTATTTGCCATTTTTGGTATAAATTTCAACTATTTTTAGCATGATATAACTTTCAGTTGTGCTATCGCAACAACACTTTTATTTATGTGCTATCGCAACAACAACACGATATGCTTAATATAAGGCTAAAAATAGCTAAAATTTCTCCTCAAAACTAGCAAAAAATTAAAACAAATGAGCGATGCAACAATTCCAATTTAGAGTTTATCTAATATTGTTATTTTTAACTTTTAATTTTAATTTGGCATATGCTAAGCCAAATAGTTATTTGCCAAGCTTAATTATTGTTAATCAACAACATATTACACAACCAGAAATTTGGCAAAGATGGCAATTTTTGTTAAATACCAGCAAAATATCTCACCATAAAAACAATCAAATAATAGCAATTTGGCAAGGAAAATTACTAGAAAAACTAATCGAAGAAGAACTGATTTTACAAACAGCCAAAAAATTAAAACTCGAAGTATCTAGCCAAAATCTCAACAATTATCTCACTGAAATTGCCAATCAACAACAAAAAACCTTGGCACAATGGCAAAATTTTTTACAAAAAAATAATCTTGATTTCAATTATTATCTCAAACAAATAAAAGCTGAAATGCTGTGGTTTCAAATTGTCGAGCAAAAAATCAAGCCAAAAATACAAGTTAGCAACCTAGAAATAAACGAGATTGCCGAACAAAATCATACCAACAATTTAGAAATAAAATTTCAACTAGCCGAAATTGTTATCAGCAATAACAACAAAAACACCGAAAAATTTATTGACAATCTTCATCAACAATTGTTGCAAGGTGCCGATTTTAAAAGCTTGGTGAGACAATTTTCTATATCAGAATCTGCTCACAAAAATGGCGAAATTGGTTGGTTTTCTCAACAAGATTTAAATAAAAAAGTTTATCAAGCTATTGCAAATTTATCTATTAACAACTATTCTTTACCATTACAAATTGAGAATAATTGGTATATTTTTAAAATTATTAATAAAATACACAAAAATAATCTCGATGAAAACACAAGAAACAAGCTAGAAAACTTAATTTTTCATCAAAAATTAAACAATTTTTCCAAATCTTATTTGCAAGATTTAAAAAATAACTCGTTAATTGAAATAATGCCAAACCTTAATATAACCGTCTTTTAATAATGATTAATGATATTTCGCACAACTTTCTTTTTGATGCTTACAAAAACAACGAAAAACCCTACATCTATGCCGATGATCATATCGAAATTAATGTATGGCCAGAATTTTTAGATATCAAAAACAACGATCTAGATTTTATCTATATTTGGGCTTATCATATCAATATCAAAAATTTAACAACGAATAATTTAAAATTAATAAGCAGGCATTTTCGCATCACCGACGAAAAAGGTCGCATTATGGAAGTCAACGGCGATGGAGTGGTGGGAGAACAGCCCATTATCAAGCCAAAACAGTCTTTTCAATATAGTAGCGGGATACATTTAAAAACAGAAAGTGGCATTATGTCTGGTTATTATAAAATGCAAAACACCGAAACTGCCGAATTTTTACAAGCTAATTTGCCAAGTTTTTCTTTACATTTACCCAATGACAATTCATTAAAAAATTAAATGTTTTTTCATAACTATCTTGCCTCTACCAACAGCAATAACATTGAGTTAGGTTTAGATCGTATTTTGCTGTTACTTTCTCGGCTTAACAACCCGCACCTTAATTTACCGCCCGTCATTCATATTGCAGGCACCAACGGCAAGGGCTCTGTTTTGGCATTTCTTAAAGAAATTTTTAATCAGGCAAATTACACAGTGCATCGCTACACTTCGCCACATTTGGTAAGATTTAATGAAAGAATCGAAATTGCCAACAACATTATTTCCGATGAAGAACTCAATAAAATCGCCAAGCAGTGTCATTTAGCTTGCCAAATCGCACCAACCATTAACCCAACTTTTTTTGAATTTACCACCGCTATGGCTTTTTTAGCATTTAGCCAACAGCAAGCAGATGTTGTGCTACTTGAAACTGGTTTGGGAGGAGAATTTGATGCCACCAATGTTGTTCCGCAGGTTTTGTTATCAATTATCACCACCATTTCTTTTGATCATCAAGAATTTTTAGGTAATTCTTTAACAGAAATAGCCAAAGCAAAGGCAGGAATTATTAAAAATAACTGCCCAGTAATCACCGCCAAACAAAATTTAGCAGTGAAAAAAGTTTTATGGCAAACCGCCAAAGCAAAACAAGCCAAAATTATTAGTGCCAACAGCAAAAAATTACCGCCCGAACTATTAACCAACAATATTGCTTTACTTGGTCGGCACCAAACTGATAACTTAACATTAGCTTATCTTGCTATTTTAACTCAACATAAATTCAAAATTAGCTTTAACCATATGTTGCAATCAGCAAAAACCACAAAATGGCCAGCAAGATTGCAAAAAATCGAGTCTGGTTCTATCAAAAATAATCTACAAAATTGCCAACTTTATCTTGACGGAGCCCATAATTTAGCTGGGGCAAAAATTGTGGCAAAATTTTTAAAAACAAAACAAAATACTAAAAGAATTGTGGTTTTTAATATGCTACAAAACAAAGATTTATCTGGGTTTTTACAACAAATTAAAAACCACCTCGATTTGTTGTTGATTATTGATATTGACTTTCATCAGCAACAATATCAAGCCACAGAAATTAGCCAAAAAGCCAAGCAACTCGATATTTCTAACACAATTATCAACAACTTTACCGACATTAACCGTTTTTTAACCCACCCCCACAATACTGTGCTAATTTGCGGTTCTCTATACTTAGCAGGCAGTTTTTTGTCTTTAAACTTATAATGGCATTTTTTATCTTTCTGCACTGCTATAGGCAACATAAGGCATCAAATTAACAAAACTAGTAGATGATGATGGAATAATCATTTTTGTTAAATTTTCCTTGCTATAACCTGTTATAGCTTCTTTTTCTAAGGCTTTATCAATTATTAATTTTTTATCATCATTATCTTGAACTAAACCACAAAGATATTTTAAATCTCGAGCTTTAAGATCTTTTATAGCTCCTGTTTCTAGGGCTTTATTTATTAATGATTTATTATAGTTATAATCATAAGAATCAGTATAACTTACAACTAAATTACAAAGTTTTGTTACATTTTTAACTGTAAGATCTTTTAGAGCTCCTGTTTCTAGGGCTTTATTTATTAATGATTTATTATAGTTATAATCATAAGAATCAGTATAACTTACAACTAAATTACAAAGTTTTGTTACATTTTTAACTGTAAGATCTTTTAGAGCTCCTGTTTCTAGGGCTTTATTTATTAATGATTTATTATAGTTATAATCATAAGAATCAGTATAACTTACAACTAAATTACAAAGCTTTTTTATATTTTTAACTGTAAGATCTTTTAGAACCCCTGTTTCTAGAGATGCTTTGATAACAATTTTTTTGATATTATCATTTTTTTCTTCTTTTAATACCAAATTTAGGCTATCAAAAGTTAATGAATTATAATCCACCATCTCTTTAAATTTTTCAAAATCTAAAACACCAATTCCTACATAAAATAAAGTTAATTTTTGTTTTTGTAAATCGTTTAAAGATGGATCTTGTATTTTTCTTATAAAATCATCTTCCATCATTATACTTTTAGATTGTGGATCAAATAAATACAAGGAAAAAGGTTTTTTTAATAAATTTGGTAATTTTTCTCTATTTATAGAATCTGATAAATTTGACTTCAATTTTTTTATTTGCGTTATTTCTTCGTTTATTCCTTCTACTTCTAACAATAATTTCTCCTTATTCTCTAAATTTTTTATAATTCCAACAATATACTTTTCTTGATTGTGAAAAAAATTGTCTATTCTTCTTTTATATCCTTGTTCTTTTCTATCAAAAAAATCGTTCAAACTTTCTTGTTTTTCTGGTGTTAATTTTTTAAAATTTTCTTCTGTATGATTTTCTTGAGGAAGAAAAAGTATTTCTCGAACATCTTTAATTGTTTTATATAGTTTTAACTTTTCTTCTATATTATCATATTTACCATCATCTATAATAAAAAAACCTTCTATAAGCTGTAAAAGAGGTGGTAAATGCACCTCATTATATTTTGTAATCTTATATTTATAATGATAAATATCTGTTTTATTTACTATTCGTAAAGCTACATCAAAATGTTTATCTAATTGTTCTTTGATTGTTTGAGTATCATCTGATGTTGATGTTGAGTTTTTTAGAATTTCATTTATTTTTGTTATTATTGGTTTAATAACATTATCTTCAAACAATGTATTTTTACTTTTATATTTTTCACAAAATTTTTCATATTCTTTTTTAAAATCTTCTTTATTAAATTGAGGTTTATTTAATTTTTCTAATAATGGTTCAAAATCTTCCCATATTTTTTGTACAGATTCTGGTATTTCTTCTCTATATTGGTTTGCAATTTTTTTTATATCACTTTGTAATCCTCCAAAAAAATTAACACTGTCTATTTCTGTTTTTATTTCTTCGAAATTTTTTTCACAATCTTTACTACTTAAATTTAATTGTTCTCCAAATCTCACACTTCCCCAATCTCTTTTTAAAGATCCAAGTAGGGCATTTTCTCCAAACATAAACACCCCAAAAGATCCAAACCCATTTTCTGCAGCCGTACCAAGATTAGATAGATCTTCTGGAATTGAGCCATTAAAATTTCTAACATTTCCAAGATTTTGAAAATTCATTTTAATATATACACCATAAATAAATAAACGATTAATTGCAATACCACTATATACTAAAACATATTTCATAAATATATATAATTATTATTATAAAAATTAATTTTTATAATAATAATTATATTTTAATTTGTCAATTATTATTTTTTTTATACAATTTTATGCAAAACATCAAGTAAATATTGGTTTTCTTGCGAGTTGCCAATGCTAATTCTTAAACAAGAATCTAAACCATAAGCCACCATCTCTCGCACAATAATGCCGTTTTCTAGGAGTTGTTGATTAATTTTTTGAGCTTGTTGTTTGCTAAAAAAATCAACCAAAACAAAATTTGCTACCGAAGGATATTGTTTTAATTGATGAAAATTACCAAAAAATTGATTAAATTTTTCAAGCCAATAATTGTTATGATGCACCGATTCTTGCAAAAATTCTGTATCTTGCAAAGAAGCAATAGCAGCAACCTGCCCAGCACCATTAACATTGAAAGGCCCCCTTATTTTATGTAATATTTTTGCCACATCTAAACTACTATAACACCAACCGATTCTTAACGATGCCAAGCCATAAATTTTTGAAAAAGTTCTAGTAATCACTAAATTTTGATATTTTTCTACCAAATCAAAACCTTGATAATAGTTTTTATTAGTTACAAATTCTTGATAGGCATGGTCTAGCACCACCAAAATATTGCTTGGCACTTTGGCTAAAAAATTTTCTAATTCTTGACAAGAAACATAAGAACCAGTAGGGTTGTTGGGGTTAGCAATAAAAATAATTTTGGTTTTACTAGAAATGCTGGTTAAAAAATTGTCGAGATTAGTTTTTAAATTAGTTTCGGGCACTTTCATTGGTTTTGCTCCAACTTTTTGTGCTGAAATTAGATACATTAAAAAGCCATATTCACTATATAAAACTTCGTCATCAATGCTGGCAAAAGCACCGCTTAATAACGAAATAATTTCATCAGATCCCGCACCACAAACAATTTGTTGTGGGTTAATGTTGTTGATTTCTGCTAAACAATTGGTTAAATCAACACAATTACCATCTGGATAGCGAAAAAGTTTTTCAGAATGTTTTTTATAGACTTCTATGGCTTTTTTACTAACTCCAAGAGCATTTTCATTAGAAGAAAGTTTGATTACTTGTTGGTGCTTGGTGGTTGATTTTCCTGGCACATAATTAGCAATATCAAGTAAAAATTTATTAGCTTTTAACATATATTATGATTTGTTTTGTATAATTTTTAACAACAATTCAACATTAGAAATTGGAGTTTGTGGCAAGATACCGTGCCCTAAATTAAAAATAAATGGTTTATCAGAAAAATTTAGTAAAATTTTTTCTACTTGCTTTGTGATTTCTTTTTCACTACCAAAAGCTAATAAAAAATTATCAAGATTTCCTTGTAAAACTACCTGTTTTTTTGCAAATAACTTATTAGCATAATCAAGACTAATAGATTGATCTAGGGCCAAAACATGGCAATTAACTTGCTGTAAAAAATTTTCGTAATTAACCCCAATATTTTTTGGAAAATAAATAACAGGAATTTCAGGATAATGTTGTAAAAAATGATCAACTATTTTTTTGGCAGGGTCAATAACAAATTCTTGCATTTGCACACAAGGCAAAATACCTGCCCAAGAGTCAAAAATTTTAATAATATCAACACCGCTTTTAATTTTTTGCTCTAAAAACAAAATAACCGCTTCTGTAAGTAAATTTAATAATTTTATAAGCTTTTCTTTATTGCTAGTGGCGATTTGCTTTACTTTGTCAAAATTTTTTGCTGAACCGCCTTGCAACATATAACAAGCCAAAGTAAAGGGAGCACCTGCAAAACCAATAAGGGAGGTTTGTTGTGAAAGTTTTTGTTTAGTTAAAGAAATCGCTTCAAATATTGGTTGCAGTTTTTGCAAAAAACCATCATTAATGTTGATTTTATCGAGATCTGATAAACAAAAATCAGCCAAAATTGGCCCATGATTTTTTAAAAAATTAACTTTAATTCCTAAAGCATCAGGAATTACTAAAATATCAGAAAAAATAATAGCCGCATCAAAGCCAAATCTATCAATTGGTTGCAAAGTTACCTTGCTTGCTAAAATTGGGTTGTAACATAAATCTAAAAAATTTTCTACTTTATTTCTAACTTCTAAATATTCTGGCAAATATCGACCAGCTTGTCGCATTATCCAAACAGGCGGTGAAGGGTAGCACTGGTGATTTTTTATTACATTAAGAATTTTATTCATTTATATTTTTATTGATATTAGTGTTGTGAAAATGTCAATAAGTGTGTTATTAACAAGTTATTAACATTTTAATAAAATTTTTTTCTAACCATTGTAATCAGCAAAATTAAAACTTGCAAACAATAATTTGCTTATTTAAAATGGCAGTTATTAACAATATTTTTTTAGCTAAAAATAGGTTATTAACATTTTGATTTTGTTAACAACTTGTTAATATTTGCTTATAACTTGTTTATGAAAAAATAAATTGTTAATAAGTGGTGAGTTGTTAACAAAAATAATCAAATTATTCACAAAAATGAAAGCACGAATTGTTAATAAGTTAACACAGCATTTTCAACCAAGTTTTTTGCAAGTAATCGATAATTCTTCTGCTCATAGTGGTCATTTTGTTGCTAAAAATAATTTGGGCACTCATTTTAAAATCATCATTACTAGCCAATTTTTTACTAATAAAACCAAAATACAAGCCCACCGCCACATTAATAAAATCCTAGAACAAGAGTTTTTAGATGGTCTACATGCTTTAGAAATTAAAATTATATAATCTTTGCAACTACTTTTTAATTTGTTAAAAAACCCACTTGTATTTAAAAAAAGTTGAATTTAAAATATTTTTCTTATATTTTTTAAAACTTTGATTTTATTCTTATGTTGGTAGTGCAAAAATTTGGCGGAACCTCGGTTGGCAATATTGAAAGAATTAAAAATGTTGCCAAAAAAGTTGAAGCCGAACTTAATAAAAATAATCAAGTAATAGTTGTGGTTTCGGCAATGTCTGGGGTTACCAATCAATTAGTTGATTATTGTCATCAAGTTTCGAGTTTAATCGATAATTCTGCTTTAAGCGAATATGATTCTATCGTTGCCACAGGCGAGCAAATAACTTGTGGTTTGTTGGCTTTGCAGTTGCAATCTATGGGTTATAAGGCCAGATCTTTCTTGGGTTGGCAAATTCCTCTTACCACCGATAATGTTCATAGTAAAGCCCGAATCGATGAAATAAAAGGTGAAGTTTTGTTAGAAAGTTTAAAACAATATCAAGTAATTGTGGTGGCGGGTTTTCAGGGTATTAATTTTGAATCGCAAAGAATTACCACTCTTGGTAGAGGTGGCTCCGACACTTCGGCTGTGGCCATAGCGGCCGCTGTAAATGCCGATATTTGCGATATTTACACCGATGTTGATGGTGTCTATACTACAGATCCAAGAATCACCGATAAAGCCAAAAAACTCAATAAAGTCACTTATGAAGAAATGCTAGAAATGGCATATAGCGGTTCAAAAGTTTTACAAACTCGTTCTGTAGCCATGGCGATGGCTCATAATGTGAAGGTGAGAGTGCTTTCTTCTTTTGAAGAGGTCAACGAAAATTCTGGAACAATTTTAGTTAATAATAATCAAGAAATTATGGAAAAAAGATTAATTACCGGCATTAGCTATTGCAAAACCGATGTGAGAATAACTCTTTCACAAATGCCCGATCATCCAGGTTTGTCGGCAAATATTTTTGGTGCTTTGGCAAATCAAGAGGTTAATGTCGATATGATTGTGCAAAATATTAGTGCTGATGGTAAAAAAATAGATATCACCTTCACCACTAGTAAAGATGAACTAGAAAGGGCTAAAATCGCCATTTCTGGCATTAAAAACGAGGTTAATTTCACCGAATTAAAAATAGACGACAATATTGCTAAAATTTCGGTAATTGGTGTGGGTATGATTAGTCATTCTGGGGTTGCTCATACTATGTTTAAAACTTTAGCAGACAAAGGTATAAATTTATTATTAATTTCTACTTCTGAAATCAAAATTTCAGTGTTAATTGCCAAAGAATATGGCGAATTGGCGGTGCGAATTTTACATGATGCTTTTGGTTTAGAAAAATAATATTGTAAATAAAATAGTATTTACCTATTTTTTATTTTTTGTAAAAAAGCTACTTGCTATTTTGAATATGAAATTCTAATATTAATATTTTATTATCGTGCCAAATATTTTGGCAATTTAAATTTTAAGCTTTAATCAACACTAAAAAACATGGCAAGCAATTTAACCATAATGGGCAGTAAAGAAATTTTATTGGTAGCAGAAAATATAGCACACGAAAAGGGTATTTTATTGCAAGAAGTAATTGAGGCTATGGAAGAAGGCTTAAAATCTGCCGCTAAAAAAAAATACGGCTCCCATCTTGATATCGAATGCAAAATCGATCGTAAATCTGGTCAAATTAAATTATTCAATAAATTACAAGTCGTTGAAGATGATGTTGAAAATTTTGATAACCGCAATCATATCACCATTTCGCATGCTAAGCAAGAAAATTCCGATGTTGAAATTGGAGATATTGTTATTCAAGAATTACCGCCCATCGATCTTAGCCGAGTTGTGGCTCAAGTGGCTAGAAACGAAATAATTCGTAAGGTTAAAGAAGCCGAAAGAAGCAAAGAATATAAAGAATTTAAAGATAGAATTGGCGACATTGTTTCTGCGGTGGTTAAAAAAACTGGCATCAAAAATATCGTTATGGATATCGATGGTTACGAAGCTGTTTTGCATGAAAGTGGCTTAATTCCTAGAGAAAATTTTAAAGTAGGAGATCGTGTTCGTTGCTATATCGAAGATGTAAGACAAGAAATGATCGGTGCCCAAATTTTTCTATCCAGAACTCATCCGCAATTTTTAGTAAAGCTTTTTGAGCAAGAAGTTCCCGAATTATATGAGGGCAACATAGAAGTAAAATCGGTAGTGAGAGATGCTGGTTCAAGAGCAAAAATCGCCATCTATTCTCGCAGAGACGATATTGACATTGTTGGCTCTTTTATTGGCATTAGAGGTAGTAGAGTGCAATCGGTAAGCTCCGAATTAAAAGGAGAAAAAATCGATATCATTAAATGGTCTAGTAATGTGGCCGAATTAGTGATTTCTGCTCTTATTCCTGCTAAAATTTCTAAAGTTGTAGTTGATGAAGAAAACAACCTAATCGAAGCTGTGGTAAGCGAAGATCAATTAAGCTTAGCCATCGGCAGGGGCGGGCAAAATGTTAAGTTAGCATCAAAATTAGTTGGTTATAAAATCGACATTATGACCGAAGAGCAAGAATCGGCCAGAAGAACCACCGAATTTAATCAAGCATCTAAATTGTTTATCGAATCTTTAGATGTTGAAGATATGATTGCTAACCTATTGGCTAGCGAAGGCTTTTTAACTGTCGAATCTATTGTTGAGGCCGAAGTTGCAGAAATTGCTTCTATCGAAGGTTTTGATGAAGATTTGGCTAAAGAAATAAAAAATAGAGCAATAGATTATCTACAAAAAATTGCATAATAGTTTTTTGATTGTAAAATTTCATAAACTATTTTAGCTTGGGCGGTCGTGGCGGAATTGGTATACGCGTAACGTTGAGGTCGTTATGAGGTAAAACTCGTGGAAGTTCAAGTCTTCTCGACCGCACCATTAACAAAGTCTTTAGGTAAAAAAGCTTTTAAAATTTAAAAACTAAAACATTATGAAAATTTTAGCTATTAAAGAACAAGCAAACGAAAGTAGAGTTGCCATTACTCCAGATTTAATAGCAAAATATCAAAAACTTGGTATAAGTGTTTATGTTCAAGCAAATGCTGGTGTTTTATCTGGTTTTTCTAACGAACAATATCAACAACAAGGGGCGGTGGTAGTTGAAAATATCAACGATATTTTACCGCAAGTTGAGGCAGTGTTAAGTGTTTCTTCTGCCGAAATAGATTTTTCTTTATGCAAAGAAAATACACTGTTTTTATCAATTCTCAACCCGTTTTTTCGCCCCGAATTGGTGGCAAAATTGCAACATCACCAAATAAGAGCCATCGCTCTTGATTTAATGCCAAGAATTACTAGGGCTCAAAGCCTTGATGTGTTATCTTCGCAAAGCAATTTGGTTGGTTATCAGGCTGTTTTAGAAGCAACCAACCATCTTAATAAATGTTTGCCGATGTTTATGACCGCCGCCGGCACAGTTGTGGCTGCCAAATTTATGATTATCGGTGCAGGAGTGGCGGGCCTTCAAGCAATTGCCACTGCTAAAAGGCTTGGTGCAATTGTTTGTGCTTTTGATGTTCGAACCCAAGTAAAAGAGCAAGTGCAAAGTTTGGGGGCAAAATTTATTGAAGTTGCAGACGATAACAAATATGATGGTGTTTATGCCACAGAAACTAGCCAACAATATCAAGAAAAACAGCAACAGCTTTTGTTGCAACACATTAAAAATCAAGATGTAGTTATTACCACGGCTTTAATTCCGAGTAAAAAAGCCCCAATGTTGTTAAACGAACAGTTGGTTTTAGCAATGAAACCAAACTCGGTCATTATTGATTTAGCGGTTGCCAACGGTGGCAATTGTGTTTATAGCAAAATAAATGAAGTTGTTGTGCATAATCAGGTTAAAATAGTTGGTTTTGCTAATTTAATCAACAAATGTGCTTACGATGCCAGTAAATTATACAGCAAAAATTTATTAAATTTTTGCGAATTAATTGTTGATAAAAATAAACAACAATTTTATCTTGATATGCAAGATGAAATCATCAAAACAACTTTAATACCATTTAAAACAAACTAAAATATGTCTATTAAGCTTGATATTGCTAAACCAGAAATGTTAAAACCAAAAATTGCCATCTTTGGTGTTGGTGGAGCTGGTGGCAATGCCCTTAACAATATGATTATCGCTAAGCTCGAGGGGGTAGAATTTATCGCCGCCAATACCGATGCTCAAGCTCTAATTCATTCTTTGGCTAATATTGAAAACAGAATACAACTCGGAGTTAGCACCACTGCTGGCTTGGGGGCTGGTTCTTTCCCCGATAAAGGCAAGGCGGCTGCCGAAGAGAATCTAGAAGAAATTACCAAATATCTTGATGGTTGTCATATGGTTTTTATCGCGGCCGGTATGGGCGGTGGCACTGGCACAGGGGCTGCTCCTGTCATTGCTAAATTAGCAAAAGAACGAGATATTTTAACTGTGGGAGTGGTGACTAAGCCATTTCATTTTGAAGGTAAATATCGTATGCAAATTGCCGAACAGGGCATTGAAGAATTAAAAAAGCATGTAGACACTTTAATTGTCATTCCTAATCAAAATCTATTTCGCATTGCCAATGAAAGCACCACTTTTGAAGCTGCTTTCAAAATGGCCGACGATGTTTTGCATGCTGGGGTAAGAGGGGTTACCGATCTCATTACTATGCCGGGTTTGGTAAATCTTGATTTTGCCGACATCAGAACCATCATGACCAAAATGGGTAAAGCAATGATGGGAACTGGCGAAGCTTCTGGCGAAAATAGAGCAATTAAAGCTTGTGAAATAGCCATTTCTAATCCTTTACTTGACGACATTTCTATTAAAGGAGCAAAAGGAGTTCTCGTCAATATGACAGGTGGCCCAGATATGACTTTATTTGAAGCCGATATTGCAGTAAATACCATCAGAAAAGAAGTTGATTCTAATGCCAACATTATTTTTGGCACCGCTTTTAACGAAAACATGAAGGGTAAAATCAGAATTTCTGTGGTTGCCACCGGCATCGATCAAGAAGAGCTCAAAAGAGAAACCGCCAAAAACGAATCTAAATCTTTTCGTTTTTCTACCGCAACAACTAACAAATCTTTTTTTGATCCAGGAGTTCCTAGCAAGCCAAAGCAACAAGAAGTAACCGAAATAACTGATAAAAATTTTCAAACTAAAAAATCAATCACCGAAAATTCTGCCAAACAAAGTGTTTCTCAGCAAAATCAAACAGAAAACATTCAAGAAGAGGATTATTCTCAACAAAATTTAGCAGAAAATTTTGCTAACAAGCAGTTTTTAGAAGAAGAGACAGAAGAAGATTTTGTGATCGATACAACAGTTTCAACAAACAAAAAACAACCGCAAATCGCCAAAAATAAAGAGTTTTTTGAAGAAATAGAGCAAAGCTCGGTCAAAAAAGAATCTTCTGGTTTTAGTTTGTTTAGCTTTATGAACAATAAAGAAAAAACCGCCGAAAATCAACATAAACCACAAAATAAAGGTGTTGCCAAAAATCAAGAAATTGAGTTAGAACGAAAAAAACAACAGTTTTTTGGTACTATTTTTGAAGATGAAGAAAAAGATCAAGAACAAGACAAGCTTGATGACGACATTATCAATATCCCAGCCTTTTTTAGAAGAAAAAAATGACTCAGATTTATCTAATTTCACCACCTAAAATTGTTTTGTCTGAGTTTGCTGTTTCTTTAAAAAATGCACTTAGCACCAATTTTGTTCCTGTTTTTCAATTAAGACTCAAAGAATATCAAGAAATTGAAGTGGCTAAAATTGCCAAACAAATACAAAAAATTTGCAAAGATTATAATTGCCAACTTATTTTAAACGACTATCCAAATATTGCTCTTAGCCTTGAGCTTGATGGTGTACATCTTGGCAAAGATGATGCTAAAATTGCCGAGGTTCGCAAGCAAGTTCCCGATTCTTTTACTATCGGAGCGAGTTGTTATAATTCTAAACATCGGGCAATGCAAGCAGGAGAAGACGGGGCAAACTATTTAGCTTTTGGGGCATTTTTTCCGACCACTACCAAAAAAATAGAATATTATGCCAATGTTGAACTGTTGCAATGGGCAACCGAATTGTTGAATTTGCCGATAGTTGCTATTGGTGGCATTAATGCTAACAATTGTTGCGATTTAGTGGCAAACAAGGCCGATTTTTTAGCGGTAATTTCTTTTGTGTGGCAACATTCTTTGGGCGAAAAAGTTGCTCTGCAACAGCTTCATTCTGCCATTAATAACATATGACAGCAAATAATTTATTAGAGTTTGATATTATTATCGTTGGTTGTTCTTTTGTTGGCATGACCACCGCTTTGGCTTTAAGTAGCAGGCACAGTCATTTAAAAATTGCAATTATTGAAAAGCAAAATATTTTTGCCAGCTCAAAAAATAGCGACGGCAGGGCATATGCTTTGTCAAAATCTTCTCTTGATATTTTGCAAGAAATTGCCGTTCTGCCGAGCATTTTTAACAATTCTGGCTTGATTCAAAAAATTAATATCACCGACGGTTATTGCCCTTATGTGTTGCATTTTAATGCAGAAAATGAGCAAAAAAGTGGCAAGCAAAACTCTTGCCAAACCACTAATTATTTGGGCATCATCACCGAAAATCATTTGCTTTTTGAGGCTTTAAAAGAAAAAATCATTTTACAGCCCAACCTTACTTTTTTCTGCCCCAATCATTATCAAAATATCAGTTTTCACCAACAAAAAGCGGTTGTTTTGCTAGACAACAACCAGCAAATAACGGCACCTTTGTTGTTGGCTTGCGACGGCAGGTTTTCTGCTTTACGCGAAAAATTTAATATTTATACTTATCGCAAAAATTATCAGCAAACCGCTATTGTTTTTAAAATAAAGCACACTTTAAGCCATCAAAATATCGCTTTTGAAAAATTTTTTAGTGGCGGACCATTGGCAATGTTGCCTTTGGCAGATAATCATCAATCTTCTATTGTCTGGATTTTACCTCACAAAAATGCCGAATTGTTGCTTGGTCTTGACAAGGCTAATTTTTTACAACAATTACAAAAACAATGTAGTGAATTGGGTGAAATCGACATTATTTCAACAAAATTTTCTTATCCTTTGGTTGCGGTGCAAGCTGAAAACTTTGTGTATCAGCAAATGGTTTTATTGGGCGATTCGGCTTGCGGTGTTCATCCTATTGCGGGGCAAGGCTTTAATTTGGCTATAAATAATTTGCAAATTTTGCTAAAATTGTTGCAAACACAAATTTTTGCTGGTCTGCCAATTAATCAACAACAATTCTTGCAAAATTTTGCCTCTCAAGCCAAAAAGCAAAGCACACAAATGCTGTTTGCCACCGATGTTCTTGATAGTTTGTTTAAGCAAAATTCTCTTCTGCTTGGTGTGGCAAGAAAAATTGGCTTATTTGCTGTAAATCATAGCAAAATTATGAAAAATTTTTTCATAAAAACGGCAGGTGGCAAATAATACCATTTACACTAATTAAATTTTATTTTATTATGCCAATAAATTTACCGCATCCAGCAAAAGTGTTTGATTCAGAAACTATCTCTAATATTCTTGCTTTACTTGCTGCAAATAAAGAAAGAATTCCTTCTATTTGTGTGCAATTAACAGATAATAGTGAGAAAGTTTTTAGTATTGCAGAAGTAGAAAATTTTGAAGAAGTTAGGAATAATATTGAGAATTTTCTTAAAGACCCAAAAAATTTAATATCTGGGATTTCTGCGACAAGTCTTTTTCCGCAAGCTTTTCGTTGTGAGATGCTATTGGTATTACTTAATTAGTGTTTTTTTACACCATTTCAAATTTAAAATTAAGTAATTTTTAAGGTTTTTATCTCAAAAATATTTTGTTCTTTATGCAACAGTTCCTTTATGCATTTAAAAAATGGGAAATGGCATTAATACTATTGACTAATTATTTCTTGTTGCTTAAAATCAAGATATTGTAGCATTTCAGCTGGTTAATTTATCTTTTATGCTTTTAAAACAAGGGGTTTTAACAATATAAAAGGTCAGCAAGAAAGTTGAAATAGCATTCTCACTTCATTTTATTTGCATTAGCTATGAATTTGGCAAATTTAACATCATATAGCCCAACCGAGCTGTTATTTTTCTTGTTTTCTTCTATTTTAGTTTTAAGCTCTTTAATTGTGGTTTTAAAGCAAAATATGGTGCATGCTGCGATGTTTTTGATTTTGGCTTTTTTTAATGCTTCTGGTTTGTTTTTGCTAATTGGTGCCGAATTTATTGCTATGCTATTAATTGTGGTGTATGTTGGGGCGATTGCTGTGTTGTTTTTATTTGTGGTGATGATGCTTAACACCGATCAAGAAATAGTCTTGCAAATCGATCGTAAAAAACCTTTCCTTGCTTTAATTGGGGTTATCTTGTTTATCGAAATATTTTTGTTTATTCAGTTTTCTTCTATTGGCAGTTATCAACCAAAAATTGCTTATGCTATCAATCAAAACATTAGCAACACTCATAATATTGGCAATGTTTTGTATACCGATTTCATTATTCCGTTTCAAATAGTTGGTTTAATTCTGTTTGTGGCAATGGTGGGGGCGATTGTGCTTACTTTGCAACCAGGCAATCCTTTGGCAAAAAAACAAAATATTACTCAACAAGTTTCTCGTTCTAAAAAAGATGCCCTAGAAATTGTTAAAGTGGCTTCTGGTTCTGGTATTAATCTTTAAAATATACTGTTTATGATCAATCAAATTCCGCAAAATTATTTTGTTATTCTCTCTGCTTTGTTGTTTTGCATAGGGGTTATGGGCATTTTTCTTAACCGCAAAACCATTATTTCTGTGTTAATGTCTATCGAAATTATGTTGCTTGCAGTCAACATCAATTTTGTGTCTTTTTCGGTATATTTGCAAGATGTTGCTGGGCAAATATTTAGCATTTTTGTTTTGGCAATTGCGGGGGCGGAAGCGGCGATTGCTTTGGCTATTTTGGTGGTTTATTTTCATAATAAAGGCAACATCGAAATTGTTCAGGCATCTTCTCTTAAAGGTTAAAAATATCAATGGTTTTTATCAGGTTTTGTCTATTTTTGTTGCTGTATTTTTGTGGTTTGCAAGCCTTTGCCAATCAAAATAACGGCGGTTATTTGTTAGCAAAATCTGCCATTTGTAGCAATCAAGAGCAATATTACCCGCAAATTTTGCAACAAACAGAGTTAAAAAATCCCAAAGCAATTTCTAGTTTGCCAGCTTGTTTTAGTCAAAATCGCAATTTAATTTTTCAAGTGGCGATGATTGATCCTAGCTATTTCCAAGATGCTTCCGATATTTTAAGGCAAGACAAAATTTTTATTCAGCGACTAATCAAAGTTAAGCCAGAAGTTTTGGCTTATGCCGCTCCAGAAGTAAGAGGGAGTGCTAATTTTATTGCCGAATCGGCTTTATTAAGCAGAGATGTTTTAAAGTTTGCCTCTTGGAAATTGCTAGATAACGAAGAATTTATTACTCAAATGGTCAATCTCGATGCCGATAATTATCGCTATGCCTCTGATCGAGTAAAAGCTGTTGAAAGCATTGCCATTAATGCTTTTAGCGACAATGGTTTGTTGTTAGAATTTGCACCAAACAACATTAAAAGCAATCTTGAAATTGTTAAAATTGCAGTTTCTGCTAGCAAAAATGCCATTCATTTTGCCTCAGCGAATTTACAACAACATCCCGAATTGTTAAAAATCGTTAATAGCAATCAAGTGGATATTGAAAAACTTAACACTTTTTTGCTTGAAAATTATTTGCTAAGCAACGAGCAATACAAAAAAATGCAATATTTTGGTAATAAAGGTAAGTTTTTTGGCAAAAATCAATTAATCGATCACAGCTTTGTTGGCAAATGGCACATCAAACTTGCCTACGATAAGGCAGAAGTTGGTGTGTTAAAAGAAAATTGGCAACTTATTCCAGTGTACCATCGCAATTACGAACAATCTTGGCGAGAAGATTTTAAATTTCAGCCCGATTTAATAAAAAGAATTGACGGTTTTTTTGCTAAACGAAAAATTAATAAAAGAATTATTGACAATCTTAAAACCACTTTTCTATGGAAAGTAAAAAATAAACCAGAAACTTTTGTTTTTAATCTCTATAATCTCACCGAAGCAAGTGAATCAATATTGGGTTCGCAATTTGCCAACATTACTTCTCTTACTGCGATTGCACAAAAAACCGACAAAAAATGGGTGTTGTCGGTGATTGAAGTTATTTTTGCCAAAGATATGCAACTTACCACCGATTTTACTATTGGTCACAAAAAATATGAAGTGCTCGATTTATTTAGCGGTAGCAAATTGTCAGAAAAAAATCCAGAAATTATGGTAATTTTTAAGGTTGAAGATAAGCTCAACGACTATTTGCAGGTTTATTTTCAGCAAGAAAACGGCAAATATAGGCTATTGCATCAAACTTTGAGTCGTCCCGAGTTTTTGATGGCTGATGACTAATACCATTTCCATAAATAAATACCATATTATAACGAAATATTATGTTTAGTCGTGCTATCGCAACGACATGATTTTTGAGATAAAAACTTTAAAAAACGATTGTCTGTATACCTATACAGACAGAGGCTTTTATAACAAAAAATAGTCGCGCTATCGCAACGACAGCTTTTTAACCAAAAAGATGAAGTTAGAATGAGGTATTTATTTATGGAATTGGTATAATACCATTTCCACTAATTAAAACCATAGTATTGTTTTAATTAGTGGAAATGGTATTAATTCTATTTTGAAATGCTTTTTTAAAATGATACAAGTGTATTATTTTGAACATTAGCTATTGCAATTATAAAAGAAATAATAATAATAAAAGTTAGTTGAGGGTAATTTAATACCGTTTCCCATAATGGGAAATGGTATATTCGAAATATCCCTCGAGCTATATTAATTTTTCAAATTGGGGCATGGCTAAAAAAAATATTTTAATTGTTGATGATGAACTAACACAATGCAAGATCATAAGTAGATTTATTGAAAATTTAGGGCATAATTATCTTGTTATTAATAGCGGTTTGCAAGTGGTTGATTTTTTTATGAATAAAAAATTAATCAACGATATTTCTTACAAAGATATCGACATTATGTTGCTTGATCTTTCTATGCCCGATCTCGATGGTTTTACTATTTTAAAACAAATTAATTCTATTAGAGGTGAGTTGCAAGTAATTGTGCTTACCGCCAATCAAGATATTAATTCTGCTATTGCCGCCATTAATTGCGGTGCGATCGATTATATTGTCAAGGGCGAATCCGACATTTTTGCACGTATCACCGCTTCTATCAATAATGCCATCGATAAAAGAAATTTAAAATATCAAATCTCTCATCTTACCAGAAAAATTAAAGATCAGGTTTCGTTTTCTGATGTCTTGGGGCAAAGCGAAGTGATTAATCAAGCGGTAAAAATGGCAAAAAAAGTTGCCAACTCTAATATTTCTGTGCTGTTAGAAGGTTCAAAAGGTTCTGGAAAAGAGCTTTTTGCTTCTGCTATTCATGGCTCAAGTCAACGATCTGGCAAGCCTTTTGTGATTGTTGATTGCGAAATGTTAAAATATGGCAGTGGCGAAGAAGAATTATTTGGCTCAGAAAAAAACTTTATTGATAATAGTTTTAGAAAAATTAGCAAAATACAAGAAGCCAATAATGGCACACTTTATCTCAACAAAATAGATGCTTTACGCCCAGAATTGCAAGTTAAATTGCTGTGTTTTATGCAACAAGGCGAATTAACTTTTAACAACAGCAAGCTTCCTTTGCGATATAATGTGCGAATTATTGCTTCTACCATCAAAGATTTGCCAGATTTAATTAGGCAAAAAAAGTTTCGAGAAGATTTATATTATCGCATCAACACTTTTTCTATCAAAATACCAAGTTTAAAAGAGATGGGCGAAAAAGATATTGGCTTGTTGATTGAGAATTTCTATCGCAATTTCGCCGTTCATGAAAACAAAAAAATTAAAGCGATTTCTACAGAAGCAATTTATTTGTTGCAAAATTATGAATGGGAAGATAATATTCGTCAATTAAAAAATAGCATCTTTCGTGCTGTTGTGTTGTGCGATGGCGAAATTATTAGGCCAGAGCATTTTCCGAATTTGGTTTATAAAGAAAATAATAACATCATCAAAGCAAAATCAAATATCAAAAAAAGCTCCGATATGAGTAGCGAATTGGTAGATATTTTTGATGATGATGGCGGTTGCAAATCTCTTGATCTTTTAGAAGAAGAAGTTATCAAAAGATTGGTAAATATTTATAACGGCAACTTGTCGGAGGTCGCAAAACAACTTAACATTGGCAGATCAACTATTTATCGTAAACTAAAAATATCAGAAAATGCCTAAAATTACCACAGCAGTTTTTCCGGTTGGTGGCTTGGGAACGCGGTTTTTGCCTGCAACCAAAGCCATGCCCAAAGAAATGTTGCCCATTGCTAGCAAGCCCATCATTCAATATGCTTTCGAAGAGGCAAAGCAGGCCGGTATCGAGAAATTTATTTTTGTGACTGGTAGAAATAAAAATACTATCAACAATCATTTTGACCATGCTTACGAGCTTGAAAATAATTTGCATTATGCAGGTAAAGAGCAAGAACTTGAAAATGTGATGAGTTGGATGCCAAAAGCTGGGCAAATTTGCTTTGTTCGACAACAAAAACCTCTTGGTTTAGGTCATGCTATTGCTTGTGCCCAAAATTTTTTACCTAAAGACGAGCCTTTTGTGGTGATTTTAGCCGATGAATTGTTGATGCCAAGTCAAAACAGAGCAGAAAATTTTTTAGCTAAAATGCTTGATTTTTATTATCGGCAAAATCATAATTGTAGCATTGTAGGAGTTGATGCGGTAGAAAAATCGCAAACCAATAAATATGGCATTATTGCTGTTGATAATGCAAAAAATAATGGTCTTATTGTTGATATGGTTGAAAAACCCAGTCCAAATCTCGCTCCTTCAAACTTGGCAATTATTGGTCGATACATTTTACAGCCTAAAATTTTTGAATATTTAGCCAAAACTAAGCAAGGCAAAGGCAACGAAATTCAACTTACCGATGCTATGCAACAAATGTGTCAAGATCACCCTTTTTATTATCAGCAAGTCAATTTGCCTAGGTTTGATTGCGGTAGCATTTTGGGCTACATCGAGGCAAATATTGCTTTTGCTGTTAATGATAATGCCATTTCAAATGAAGTAAAAAAAATTATTACTAAATATTTATAAAATTATGTCAAAAAAAACTGCTATTGTTTTTCCGGGTCAGGGCTCGCAAATTGTGGGTATGGGCTTTGATTTAGCTCAAAACTTTTCTGTTGCTAAACATTTATTTGCCGAAATAGACGAGCAACTAAAATTTAAACTAAGCACTCTGATGTTTGAAGGGCCAAGCGAAGAACTTACCAAAACTCAATATGCTCAACCTGCTCTTATGGCGGTTTCAATGGCAATTGTCAAAGTTTTGTTAAATGAAACAAAATTACCTTTTAGCTCTTTTGCCAATCTTACCGCCGGTCATTCTTTGGGCGAATATTCTGCCCTTTGTGCCAGTGGTGTTTTTGATGTAAAAACCACCGCTTATTTATTGCAAATTAGGGGCTCGGCTATGGCAAAATGTGGCGAAAAAACTCAAGGAGCAATGGCGGCGGTTTTGGGCGGAGAGCCAGAGCAAATCGCTGAGCTTGCCAAAAAAGCCAGTAGTTTTGGTGTTTGTCAAGTTGCCAACGATAACGCTGTGGGACAAGTGGTTATTTCTGGTGAAAAAAAAGCTATCGATTATGCTATGTTGATTGCCAAAGAATTTGGAGTAAAAAGAGCAATTTTATTGCCGGTGAGCGGAGCCTTTCATAGCGAACTAATGCTTGATGCCAAGCAAGAAATGAAGCAAGCTTTACAAAACATTAACTACAATCAACCGCAATCGCCTGTGGTTGCCAATATTACTGCCCTACCCATTGCTTCTGTTGCTGAAATACCAAATTTGCTTACCAGTCAAATTACTGGTTCGGTTTTGTGGCGACAAACTAACTTGTATTTTTTGCAACAACAAGTTGAAAGAATTATCGAAATCGGTTCGGGCAAAGTTTTGTGTGGTTTAGCCAACAAAACCTGCCCGCAAATTGAAACTTTATCTCTACAAAATAGCCAAGATATCGCTAATTTTTTAGCTTCTTTATAAATTACAAAGCGGTTAGGCTAAATCTATTATGGCACTCTTGACACCTCCTCTCCTGTTGCTGAAACACTTTTGGCACAAACAAGTATAGGAGATGGCAATTCTTTGTGATTCCGCAAAAATTCTGTTACCATTTCTGCAATTTTTTCCGGAAAATCATCTGTCTTAATTGGGCCTGGAAATTCGATTGGTTGATTAAGCACTATTGTATCGCAACATTGTAGAGGATCTGGGGTTAGGTTGAGGGCCGTAATTGAGTTGCCATCTATGAACCCAGCCACTTTGTCGCCATGCATATGCAAACTTAATATAAAATCGCCAGTTGGCAATTGAGCTAAATTGTCAAATAATTCTTCTAATGTAAATTTTCCATCATATTGTCTTGAATCAATAATTCCTAATAAAAACATATGTATAAGAAATGGATTATAACCATCCAAGCCTTTATCTTTTTTTTCTGCTTCTGTTAAATTAAAGGCGATAGGGCAAGCTGTTGGATTTCCATCTGCTCCTCTCACTGGTTGGCCGTTTATACCAAGTATTTTTGCCTTTTCTTCTCTACTAAAATGCAAGCTCCAAGGTGCCAAACAGGCAACTATTAATATGGTTTTTCCATAAGTTTCAGAAAAATATTTTTGACAATACCAAGCCAATAATGCACCAGTAGAAAAACCAAAAACTCCAACCTCTGTATCTTTTGGCTTTTGTCCTAGCATTTTTAGTATTTCATTTGTATATTTAGTTGCCTGCTCTGCACTTTTTCTAATTTCTGGGCTATTTTCTTGATAAGATGAAGAGCGGTTATTAAAATTGCAATTGCATACTGTAAGTAGATGCAATTTTTCTTTGAGCTGTTGTTTTTGCTCATCTGTTAGATTTTGAATTTGGTTTTTAATATCTTCAAAATTTTCTGGTGTAATTCGAATATATATTGGTTCGTCTGGTTGTTTTTCTAATAGGCTTTTAATATTAAGTGATGCTGTGAATTTTAATGCTAAACCTCCTTGAGGTTCGTTTGAAGCTACAAATAAAAGCTCTGGTGTCCATTTTAAAGGGTTTGATGTAAATTTTTCAGCCCAACTTTCGGCAGTTTTTGGACCAAATCCGTTAAGTATGTAATAAACTTTCATCAAACTATTAAATTAAATATATTATTTTTGCAAGATAATATATTATAATAATTTTAAATGTCATTAATTTTTTTATTTTAATGCTCTTTGATTTTCACTTGCATCAACTAGTGTGGCATTGCAACAAACACAAGAAGCTTGTGGCAAATGTCGCCACCAATTTTCTCTTACTTCAACTTCGCATTTTAAATTTTGTGTTGCTGTTTCTTCTTGTAATTTTTCAAAAATTTTTAAGATTATTGGTTTTATTTTTTCTGTCCCATGTGCATCGTATTTATCAAATAAAATTCTTATCTCTTGGTTTTGTGTGTTTTCTAATTTTATGATGTTAAGTAAATCATCAACATAATTTTCTATATTTTGTTCCGCTGTTGCTTTTTTATGATCTAGAGCATTTGTTGCGGGAATATCTTTTGCTTTTAAACCGCTGATTCTAAACAATAAAGGTTTGTTTTGAGCTTCGCTTTTTTGTTGTTGTGAAGTTTTTTCAATTTTAATTTCTCCTTCTTGCATTTTAGTTGCAAGATCAATAATTTTATAATCTTTATCATTAAAAATATTGTTAAGAAATGGAGTTATATATGCTTTCCGTTGAACCGAATCAAATTTTTCTGAAAAGTGAGATAAAATAGTGCAACCTAAAGAAACCGCAATTAGTTGGTTGTTATTTTCTGAGTTTGGTGTTTCACATTCTGCTAAACTATAACCGACTCGCTTCTTAGCAATATAAGGAATGAAATTATTAAAATAATTAGGACCACCATTAATTAATGTATATGGATGACCGTTATATTCTGCACTTTCGAAAAGTTTTGATGCAACTTCCATATGATTTTTTAACTTAATCAAAAATAATATTTAATATAAATTGTAATTTTTTTATAACAAGCGATATTCTGGTATAGTTAAAATTGCACTATTGCCTTTATTTTGCATTATTTCAAAAATACAGCCTTGATTTTTTAAATCAGATAAAATTTGGTTAGTAGAAAGATTATTGGCTAAATTATGAAGATGATCTTTTAAAGCAAATACAATCAACAGTTGCTTGTTTTGATCAAGTAAAATATTGATTTCAAGTAGGCATTCTGTTTTGGCATTAATGATTTCTATGATAATTTTTTTGATGGTTTCAGCAAAAGAAATAGGCTCTATCTTGATTTTTGGCAAAGAAAAGTTCAGAACAGTGTTTAGATGAATTTTTTCTTTGATATTATTTGTTTCTAATTCGCTGATATTTTTTTGTAAAAATGCAAGTAAATCGATGATTTCTTCATCTTCTTTTAAGCGATTATTTAATGTTTGTTGGTCTAAAACATTGCTCACGATGGCTTTTAACACAGTGGCATCGAGATAAATTTGGTTAAAATCGTTTAAATAGTGCCTATGCGGTAGCGGGCCGTAGGGCTCTTCTTTTAAAGATTGGGAGGTTTTGATAATTTTATCGAGGTGAAACAGCAATTTTTGAGGAATGATGCTAGAAATTTGGGTTTTTAAGCTAGAAATATTATGGCTGTGTAGATTGTTGATTTTTTTAGCGGTATGAATTTTTTCTTTAATTTTGGCAATCATTAAATCAAAATCTACTGGTTTTACCAGATGATCGTTGGCAGAAAGATTGATTCCTTTAATGATATCTTCTTTTTGTCCCAAAGCAGATAGAAAAATAAAGGGCACATTATTATTTTTGCTGTTTTTGCTGTTTCGCACCATTTCTAAGAATTGATAACCGTCTACTTTTGGCATTAAAATATCAGAAATAATAATATCGGGCTTGTGTTCTAAAAATTGTTGATAGCCTTGACCGGCCGTTTCTGCTTCAAACACCAAAAAACCCTCATCTTTTAAGATTTCGCAAATATTTTCACGTATATCTTGCTCATCTTCTACACATAATATTTTAATTTGATGGTCTTGCATAAAATTGATGGATTTTGTTGAGAAATTTTTTACTTTTCTAATTTATCATCTATTTTTATATAAAACCAAATATTTTTTATAAAAAATGGCAATAAAAAATACATCGATTTTTTTGAGAAAAAATGTCTTTTTTTTGTCATAAAATGATCATTAAAAATCAATTAAAAAAAATGTGAAAAAAAGTGAAAATTTTTATTTACATTTAAAAAAATAAGCCTTATCGTGCATCACTTGTTTTTTAATTTTTTATTTGTCATAATTTATGAACGATAAAAAAAGCCAAAGAACATAGTGTTTGTCTATATCTAAATTGTTTTTATTAACTCTAACTTTTTATCAAAGAAATGGAACCAGAACAAGAAACTGATCGAGGTCGAAACTCAAAAATTTATTACCTAAAAAATAATCATCAAAAAGGTAATTATATTAACCCTAATTTGGCCAATCAATTTGGTTCTGTTTATCAGCAAATCAAAGAATTGCAACCAATCTTGCCGGTTTATTGTTTAAGGCCACATATTTTGCAACATGCTACCCGCTTTTTTCTTGACAACTTTTTGCATCCTAAGCATAAAACCAAAGTAATGTATTCGGTTAAAAGCAATCCAGATGAAGCTGTGTTAAAACAATTGTTTGCTTCTGGTATTGTTAATTTTGATGTGGCTTCTCTTGTTGAAATTCAGCTGGTGCACTCTTTGTTTGGCGATAAGGCAAAAATGTTTTTTATGCACCCAGTAAAGGCAAAAGAAATCATCAAGCAAGCTTATTTTGATTATAACATTCGACACTTTTCTCTTGATTCTGGCGACGAACTTGAAAAAATTTTGCTGGCAACTAATTCTGCCAAAGATTTAGGTTTGCATTTGCGATTATCTATTCCAAATTCGCATTCGGCCATTGATTTATCTGGTAAGTTTGGCATTTTGCCTTCCGAATCTATTTCTTTGTTACAAAAAATTCGAGCTGTGGCAAAAACTTGCGGTTTGTGTTTTCATGTTGGTTCGCAATGTATGGATCCGCTTGAATATCGCAATGCTATTGACATCGCTAAAAATGTTGTAATGCAGGCTGGCATCAAACTAGATGTGCTTGATATTGGTGGTGGTTTTCCTTCGATCTATCCAGGTATGGCTCCACAAGGTTTGCAATCTTATTTTCACGAAATTTTTGATAGCATTGCCAAAGCTAATCTTTCGCATTCTTGCCAAATCTGGTGCGAACCAGGTAGAGCATTGGTTGCTGAGGCTGGTTCTTTAGTAGTGAGAGTTGAGGGCAGAAAAAACAATATGCTCTATTTAAACGATGGCACTTATGGCGGTTTGTTTGATGCCGGGCAACCTGGTTTTATTTATCCTGCTAAGGCAATGCGGTTTAATAGTGATTTAATTGATTTGCAAACAGAGCTTGCTCCTTTTGGTTTTTATGGCCCTACTTGCGATTCTCTAGATACAATGCACGGCCCTTTTTATTTGCCAAGCAATATTGCCACTGGTGATTACATTGAAATAGGGCAACTTGGGGCTTATTCTTGTAGCATTAGAACCAATTTTAATGGCTTTAACAATTATTTGCAAATACAAGTTGGCTGTAGCCCGCTGAGCTCTCTTTATTTTGCCAATCAAAAAGCACAACTTAATCAAAACAATTATTCTAACTAAACTATGCAAAAAACAGAACTACTGCAAAAACCAGTAAAACATATCGACATCACTTCTTTTGATGCCACTACAATTATTAATCAAATGGCTGATATGTCTTTTACTTCTCGAGATTTGGCTAAGGCTTGCCAAATTTTTGAGATGATGCTTGCCGACAAATCTTGTTCTATTGTGCTTTCTTTGGCAGGCTCAACCTCTGCTGGTGGGTGTATGCAACTTTATGCCGATCTTATTAAATACAATATGATCGATGCCATTGTGGCCACTGGTGCTTCAATTGTCGATATGGATTTTTTTGAAGCTTTGGGTTTTAAACACTACCAAGGCACTCCTTTTATTGACGATAAATTTTTACGCGATAACTATATCGATCGCATTTACGACACTTATATCGACGAACAAGATTTGCAAAAATGCGATCATGCTATTTTTGAAATTGCCAATAGTTTGCCTGCTAAAGCCTATTCTTCCCGAGAATTTATTTGGCATATGGGAAAATATCTTTCTTCGCACAGCAAAAAGAAAGATTCTTTAGTTGAGCTTGCTTACAAGCACAATGTGCCAATTTTTTGTCCTGCCTTTACCGATTCTTCGGCTGGTTTTGGCTTGGTTTTGCATCAGGTAAAAAATCCGAAAAATCATCTCACTATAGATTCTATCGCCGATTTTCGCGAGCTCACCGAAATCAAAATTAAGGCTGGCACCACTGGTTTGTTGATGATTGGCGGTGGTGTGCCAAAAAACTTTATTCAAGACACGGTGGTTTGTGCCGAAATTTTGGGTAAAGAAGTTGAAATGCATAAATATGCCATTCAAATTACTGTTGCCGATTCTCGAGATGGGGCTTGCTCTTCTTCGACTCTCAAAGAGGCCTGCTCTTGGGGCAAGGTTGACACCGCTTATGAGCAAATGGTTTATGCCGAAGCGGGCTCGGTTTTGCCATTGCTTGCTTCTTATGCTTATCATCAAGGTTCTTGGAAAAATCGCGAACGAAAAAACTATGCTAAATTGTTTTAAAATTCTTTGAAACAAGGGGCTTCAACCCCTTGTTTTTTAGCCATTATGGGATTGTTGCACCCCAAATTATATTTCGCTTTATTTGCGACTACTTATTTCTCTTCATCACATGACAAATAAAACTCTTAAAATTGATATAAAACTTGATAAATTGGCTAAAAAAGTTGCTCAAGCCAATAAAAATGAGGTTATGCAAATCTCGCCAGAAAAAATCAGCGACAAAACTATCGATGAATTTATTAAAAAATTAGAAGAAAAATCGCATCGAGATGAAAATGGCATCGAGTTTTGGTATGCCAGACAATTGCAAGAAATTCTTGAATACTCACAATGGAGAAGATTTGCAGATGTTATTGAGAAAGCAAAAGTAGCTTGCGAACAAGTCGGGCAATCAATAAACTGCCATTTTGCCGATGTTGGCAAAATAGTAGAAACTGGTGTTGCCACTAAAGAAATTAATGACTATAAACTTTCAAGATATGCTTGCTACTTAATTGCACAAAATGCAGACACTAGAAAGAAAATTGTCGCTTTTGCACAAACATATTTTGCAGTTCAAACCAGAAGGCAAGAAATAGATGATTTAGAGCTAAATAAATTAAGTGAGAATGAAAAAAGAATACATCTAAGACACGACATTAAAAAACATAATAACATTTTATCAAGTGTTGCAAAAGGTGCTGGTGTTGTCGAGCCTCTTGATTATGCAATGTTTCAAAATGCTGGCTACAAAGGTTTATATGCCGGCAAAACAAAACAAGATATAGCGAAACACAAGGGATTGTCAAAAAAAGATGATATTCTTGACCATATGGGAAGCGAAGAGCTTGGTGCGAATATTTTTAGAATTACACAAACCGCAGCAAAAATAGAAAGAGAAAAAATCAAAGGCAAGCAACAAGCAAATATAGCCCATTTTGAGGTTGGAAAAAAAATAATACCATTTTCCATATTTAAATGCATAAAGAACGAAATTATTTTTAATTTTAAATTTAATTTAAAAGCGAAGTTTTATCTAGATAAATCAAGGTTTTAAACTAAAGATTAAAATTAATAAATATAAAGTTATTTGTGCATTTAAATATGAAAAATGGTATAAAACAAACAATTCAAGAAATTGGCGGAACTATGCCAGAAAACTTGCCAGTTGCTGAAAATATTAAAAGATTAGAACAAAAGCAAAAGAAATTAGCAAAATCTAAAATAAAAAACACTATTGACAATGCCACAAAACATAGGCCCCAATAATTTTGCCGAAGTGCTATTACCGCTAGCCATGGAGCAAACTTTTACTTATCTTGCCTTGCCAAATCAGCAAGTTGGCGAGGTGGTTTTGGTCGAGTTTGGGAGCCGAAAAATTTGGGGAGTGGTGTGGTTGATTGGCCTGCAATCAAGCTATGATCGCAGCAAAATCAAGCCTGTTTTGGCGGTTTCTAGCCAGCTCAAACTTTCTGCACAGCATCTTGCTTTTATTTCGCAACTAGCAGATTATAATTTGGCAAATTTAGGCTTGGTATTGAAAAGTTTTTTGGCAAATTTTTCACAAATCGCAGTAGCAAAAAAACCAATTAAAGAGCTTTCTATGCAGATTTCGCCAGAAAATTTTGTGTTAAAAAATCTCAATGAAAAGCAAAGCGAAATTTTTACTGCCATTAACCAAAATTTAACAAATCATCAAACTTTTTTGCTACACGGAGCCACTGGCTCGGGCAAAACTGAGATTTTTTTTCATTTAATTGCAAGCAAATTAACTCAAAATAATCAACAAATTTTAATTTTATTGCCCGAAATTGCTCTAACCAGCCAGTTGGTGGCAAGATTTCAACAGCAGTTTGGCTTTGCTCCCGTGGTTTGGCATTCAAAAATTACCGCTTCTCAAAAAAAAGCAATCTTTTTAGCCATCACCAACGGCTCTGCCAAAGTAATTATCGGAGCTCGATCTGCTTTGCTTTTGCCTTTTGATAATTTGGGGCTAATTATTGTCGACGAAGAGCACGATGTTTCTTTTAAACAAGAAGATGTTTTTAATTTTCATGCCCGAGATATGGCAATTTTATATGGTAAAATTGCTAATTTTTCAGTTTTATTATGTTCGGCAACTCCTTCTTTAGAGAGTTTTTCTAATGCTTTGAACGGTAAATATCAATATTTTCATTTAACCCAAACTTTTGGCAGTGGCAACGAAATTAATTTTATCGATTTAAGTCAAGAAAAAACAGCGAAAAAAAATATTATTACCCCAAAATTACAGCAAGAAATTGCCAAAAATTTAGCCAACAAACAACAAACTTTATTGTTTTTAAACAAACGAGGCTATGCCCCCGTCACTATTTGCCAGCAGTGCAAACACAAGTATAGTTGCAAACACTGCTCTTTTCATTTGGTGCTTTACAAAAAACAAAACAAATTGTTGTGCCATCATTGCGGTTATAGTCAAAAAATGCCCAATATATGTGTTGCTTGCAATAGCCAAGATAGCTTGATAAGTTTGGGTTTTGCCATTGAAAAACTCATTGAAGAAACCGAAAAACTTTTTCCGCAAGCAAGAATTGCGGTGGCCAGTAGCGATACTTTAAAAAGCTTTGCCGATGCTGATAATTTGGTGCAAAAAATCACCAACCAAGAGATTGACATTATTATTGGCACTCAAATTATTGCCAAAGGCTATGATTTTGCTAATCTTTCGCTCATTGGCATTGTCGATGCCGATTCTTTGCTTTATTCAAGCAATTTGAGGGCGACCGAGCAGGGTTTTCAGCTTTTTACTCAATTAATAGGTCGATCGGGCAGAAGAAATCAGGTGGGTAAAGTTTTTATTCAAACTTATAATACCAAAAATTTATTGTTTCAACACATCAATAAAAGTGATAATTTTTATACTTTTGAGCTAAATAATCGCAAAATGTTTAACTTGCCACCGTTTAGCCAAATGGCAAAGCTAGAAATTAGTGCCAAACAAGCAGAGCAAGCCCTTATTTTTACCAATCATTTGGTGCAAAATATGCCCACAAACCACAAACTAATGGTTTATGGCCCTGCTCCTGCACCTTTGGCAAAGCTCAAAAACCGCTATCATTTTTTATTAAACATCACTGTTGATAAAAAAATCAATTTAGCAAAACTAATTAAAGCGGTTTTGGCACAAGCAAATATCCCGAGTTTTATTAGAGTGCGAGTTTATATTAATCCGCTTTAATTTATACCATTTCCACTAATTAAATCACACTTCGATCTAAATTTCCCTTCCACGGGATGGGGAATTTAGATCGAAGTGTGATTTAATTAGTGGAAATGGTATAACAAATGAAAACAAATTTGGGATGAACCGGTGCTATAAAAAAAATACAGGGAAATATAAAAAGTGCCAATTGTCACCAGAAAAGTAGCAAGAGTGTGTAATTTGTCTGGCACTTTATTAATGCCAAACAACATAATGCCAAGAGAAGCTAACACCGCAAAAACAGCAAAAATAAATAACTCCCAACTATGTGGTTTTGGCATATAGAACACCAAAATAGAACAGCAAAAAAAACAGCAATAAAAAAGACAAAAAATAAAAATTTTTATCCAAAATTGATATAAATTTAGCCAATCTTTATTGTTAGTTTTATTGTATTTTATTTTAAAAAACAATAAACGCCAGCACAAGTAAAACATTGCCAAGACCAAAAAAGGAAAAGATATGGTGAGAAGAATAATAAAAATAGCGATAAAACGATCCATAGGATTAATTTATTGAAATTGTAATTAGATTTTAAAATATGGTATAATGCCATTTACCATCTTTAAATTCATAAAGAACAAATTTTATGGTTAAAATTAACGACAGACATAAAGCAAAAAAAATTATCTTTCAATATTTTTCAATTGGGAAATTTTTCAATTGGGGCAAAAAATACCAATAGAAGAAAAATAGAGCACATAATACAGGGAAGTATAAAAAGAATAGTCGTGACAACTGCCACCAGAAAAGTGGCAAGAGTGTGTATGTTGTTTGATACTCTATTGATGCCAAACAACATAATGCCAAGAGGAGCTAACAATGCCAATGCAAAAATACCTGCAAAAGCACCAAAAATCAAGAAAGCCCAAATATCTGGTTTTGCCGCAAGACATAACAATACAAAACAGAAAAAAAGACAGCAGAAAAAAAGACAAAAAATAAAAATTTTTATCCAAAATTGATATAAATTTAACCAATCTTTATTATTAGTTTCACTGTATTTTATTTTAAAATACAGTAAACGCCAGCACAAGCCAAGCAAAGCCAACACCGCAAAAGCACCAAAAATCAAGAAAGTCCAAATATCTGGTTTTTCCATAAAAAATAACAATACAAAACAGAAAAAAAGACAGCAGAAAAAAAGACAAAAAATAAAAATTTTTATCCAAAATTGATATAAATTTAACCAATCTTTATTGTTAGTTTTATTGTATTTTATTTTAAAAAACAGTAAACGCCAGCACAAGTAAAACATTGCCAAGGACAAAAAAGGAAATACTGGGGCTAGAATGAGAAAAGGAATGAAAAAAAGATTCATATGATTAATTTATTGAAATTGCAAGAAGCTTTTAAAAAATGGTATTAATAATATTTTAATTTTTCTGTTATTTTGCCACGAAAAACCCAGTAAGAAAAAATAGTGTAAGCAATAATGCAAGGCAACACAACAACCGCCCCGGCAAAAATTATTAATAACGATTGTTTGCTAACATTGGTATCTTGAATTAAAATTTTTTCAGGCACAATGAATGGGTAAAAACTATATGCAATGCCAACAAAGCAAACCACAAAAATGCCAACGGTTAGGAGCATCGGCGAATAAGAATGTTTATCTTGGGGCAACGGCATTTTTTTTAAAATAGCAAGCAAAACAAAAGATAAAAAAGCACCAATTATGGGCATAGGCATTAAATAAAACAAGTTTGGCAACGAAAACCATTTGTCAAAAATTCGGTCGCTTGTTAAAGGAGTGATAATCGAAATGACGATCATACCAATTATGGTGAAATATAAAGAGGTGATCGCCATTTTTATTGCTCTTTTTTGCAATTCTTGTTCTGTTTTTAAAATCAACCAACTAGAGCCAAGCAAGCAATAGCCAAAGCACAAGCAGGCACCGCAGATGATATTAAAAATTAAAGCATAAATAGAGTTAGCAAAGCCTAAAATGTAAGAACCAAGCATAAAACCTTGCATAAAAGACACAAGAAAAGAGCCGATTGAAAAAACAGCATCCCAAGTTGCTTGATGATGATCTTTAGCTTTCGACCTAAAATCAAAAGCCACTCCTCTTAAAATTAAACCGATCAGCATTAGAGTGGTAGGCAAGTAAAGGCTTGTGAGAATTTCGCCATAACTAGCCGGAAAAGCCACAAGCAAAATGCCAACAGCAAGCACCAGCCAAGTTTCGTTGGCATCCCAAAAAGGGCCGATAGAAGAAATCATAAGGTCTTTATCTTTTTTGCTTGCCTTAAACATTAAAAGACCAATTCCCAAATCGTAGCCGTCTAAAATTACATAAATCAGCACCGCCAAGCCGAGCAATATGGCAAAGATAATTGGTAAAAATGATAAAAAAACTTCATTCATAAAAAGCAAAATTTATTGTGTTTTAATGGTGTTAACATTTTTAATATCTTGTCTTGCCATATAAAAAATTACTTTGATAAAAGCAAAAATCAACACAACATAAACCAAGCTATATAAAATCAAGCTAGATAGCACAAATTTTGTTTGCAAATTAGGAGAAACCGCATCGGCCGTGGTAAGCAGGTTGTAGACTAAAAAAGGCTGTCTGCCAATTTCTGTTACATACCAACCTGCAACCGTTGCCACCCAACCAGAAAATGTCATAGAAATCATAATAAACAACATAATTTTTGGCTGTGTTTTGTGTTTTAGCAAAAAATAAAGAGCAAAACTGGCGACCACAAGCATCAATAAACCAGTGCCAACCATAATGCGAAAACTATAAAAAACTTGTGCCACTGGCGGATGGTTGGTAAATTCGTTGATTCCTTTGATTTCAGAATCTGCTTTGTGAGTGAGTATAATGCTCGCCAATTTGGGAATTTTAATTTCAAAAGAATTTTTTTGATTTTGGTTATCTACTATGGCAAACAATCGTAGATCTGCTGGTTTTTCGGTGTGCCAAATGCCTTCAATGGCCGCCACTTTGGCTGGTTGATGTTGCAAAGTGTTGATGCCGTGCAGATCGCCCACAAAAATTTGTAGAGGAATGATAAAAAATGCCAAATAAATAGCAAATTTCATTGCCAAACGAATCGCAGAAGAGTTATCTTGTTTTAGAATTCTGTAAGCCGAAATGCCCATAATCAAAAATGCAGAAGTAAGAAAAGAAGCCAAAAGCATATGGCAGAAACGATAAATCATCGAAGGGTTGAAAATTATTTCATACCAATTGTTAGCATCAATAATGTTGTCTTTGATGACGAACCCTGCGGGGGTTTGCATCCAGCTATCTAAAACTATAATCCAAAAAGCAGAAATGGTGGTGCCGATTGCCACTAAACAAGTGGCAAGAGTATGAATTTTGTTTGATACTTTATTGATGCCAAACAACATAATGCCAAGAAAAGTTGCCTCCATAAAAAAAGCAGTAAGAACTTCGTAAGCAAGCAACGGGCCGGCAATGTTGCCAACTTTTTGCATAAACAAAGGCCAATTGGTGCCAAATTGAAAAGACATAGTGATGCCCGAAACAACACCCAAAGCAAAGCAAAGAGCAAAGATTTTTACCCAAAAACGATATAAATTAAACCAATCTTCATTTTTAGTTTGATTGTATTTTATTTTAAAAAACAATAGACACCAGCACAGGCCAATGGTGATGGCAGGAAATAAAATATGAAAAGTAATATTTGTAGCAAATTGTATTCTCGATAAAATAAGATGATCCATATGCTGTAATTTATTAAAATTGCAAGAATATTCTATAGAACATAATATTACATAATTTATAAAGAGACAACATAAATTTTAAGATGCGACAATTTGTCTTCACAAAGCATTGTCTTGTTAAAATTGCTATGGCATTTTATTTTTTCTAGAAGTAAAATTGATGATGAAATGAATGTTTAAATTTTTAAACCTGCACTAAATTATGGCACTAATTCAAAAAAATATCGCAAATAATATGCATTATTTTGCCCCGCAAATAACCAAATTTACTAAAGGCACTGTTGCATCCCAAATTATATTTTACTTTATTTGCCATTTTTGGTATAAATTTCTGCTATTTTTGGCCAAATATGTTGAATATGTGGCTAAAAATAGCCAAAATTTCTCCTCAAAACTAGCAAAAAATTAAAACAAATTTGGAATTCAACAGTGCCTAAAAATAATTTTTGCGAAATAACCCAATATTTTAATCGCCTTAATCAAGATCAAGACCATTTTTATAATTCTAACGATATTTGCACCCCAATGCAATGTGTCAAAGAAATGGTCGATTCTTTGCCAGAAAGTTTTTGGCAAAAAGCCGATTTAAAAATTCTTGATCCGTGTTGTGGAAATGGCAATTTTTTTGCTTATATCGCCACCAAAACCAATTTAGAAAATTTATATTTCAACGAAATAAACCCAAAAAGAATAATTAATTTAAAAAAATATTTTGGCGACAATATCAATTTCAGTAATCGTGATTTTTTAGAATTCGATCAAAAAAATATGTTTGATCTTGTGGTTGCTAACCTACCTTATGCCAAATTCTCTGAAACAAATGTGAGAGTTTCAAAAAACCATAATTTATCTCGAGATTTTATCAAAAAAGCACTCGAAATAACTAAAATTGGCGGTTATATTTTGTTTATTTCGCCAAATAACTGGATGTCGTTTTCTGATCGAAATTTGTTGCCACAATTGTTAAGTCAATATCAATTTATTACTATCGATATTCATGGAGCTAAAAAATGGTTTCCGAAGGTGGGTTCTTCTTTTACTTGGTTTTTATTGCAAAAAATCGAAAATTCTTTTCCTTGTAAAATTAATAATAACTACATTTTAAAAGATGTTGTGTTTGCTAATATCGACAAAAATAGCAAATTTATTCCGCTATATTACTCCGAAATAGTCAGAAATATTGTTAATAAAACTATTAATAATAATTTATTACCAAAATATAAGGTTTTAACCAGTAGTTATTTGCATCATTACACTAAAAAAAATCTTTTTAATAATTGCCAAACGGAAGAATTTAAATATAAAATAATACACACTCCAACACAAACCGTGTGGAGCAAAAAACCTCACAAATATCAAGATTTTCATAAGGTTTTGCTTTCTCTTACCAATCAATATCAGGTTTTTACAGAATATGGCAGTGGCACAACACAAAGCATTGCTTTTATAATTTGTAAAAATTTAGCAGAATCACAAAATATTGCTAAAGAATTAAATAATCCGGTTTATAAATTTCTTAATAACATCACTAGATACGGAAATTTTAACAATATAAGAGTTTTGCAAAACCTACCAATTTTTTCATCTTTCGAATTAACTACATCAGAAAATGATTTCATTTTAGAATTTAACAAAAAACACAATAAAAAGCCAATTGGTTGCACACAAAAATAAACAGAAATCTTTATGATAAAAGTTGTTAAAAAAGTTTTTGAGTTAGAATCGACAACAGGCATTTTGTTGCTTTTTGCCACTTTTTTGGCATTGCTGATTGCTAATTCTGGTGGTTTGGCGAATTATGAAAACTTTTTTTCTATCTCGTTGCCTTTAGAGCTAAAAACGCTTGGCATTAGCAACCATATGACTTTGCATACTTGGATTGCTGATTTTTTGATGGCGATATTTTTCTTGTTGGTCGGCAGTGAGCTAAAACAAGAGCTCACCATCGGCGACTTGTCAAGCAAGGCGCAAGCAATGCTTCCTGCTATTGGGGCGATTGGTGGCATTGTGTTGCCGGCAATAATTTTTTATTTTTTCAATCAAAAACAATTAAATAATTTGGTAGGTTTTGCTGTGCCAACTGCCACCGATATTGCTTTTGCCTATGGAGTGGTATCGTTTTTTGGTAAAAGAATTTGTAAATCTTTAAGAGTTTTTTTGATTTCCTTGGCAATTTTTGACGATTTAGTGGCGATTATGATTATTGCTTTGTGCTACACCAAGCAATTGCATTGGCAATTTTTGTTTTTTGCCTTTTTACCCTTATTTTGCTTGTTGATTTTGCCTAAATTTTATCATTTATCAAAAAAATTGATAGTGATTTTATATTTATTTTTTGGCTTTTTCTTGTGGCTCACCATCTTAAAATCGGGCATTCATGCCACTATTGCCGGAGTGATTTTGGCAATGTGCATTCCAAGGCAACATTTGGCAAGAACTATTCACGCCATCGCTCCTGCGGTTAATTATTTTATTTTGCCGTTATTTATTTTTGCTAATAGCGGAGTGGTTTTACCTAGTTTTTCTTTGTCGTTATTTGGCGATAATTTATTTTCTGGGGTGTTTTTTGGTTTATTTTTGGGCAAACAGCTGGGGGTGATGTTGTTTTGTTTTGTTGCTATAAAACTAAAAATAGCTTCGTTGCCAACATATTACAATGAAAATCAACAATTAATTGAGGTGAGCTGGTTTAATTTTTATATTGTCGCAATTATTACTGGCATTGGTTTTACTATGAGTATTTTTATTGGTAATTTGGCTTTTTCTCATAGCTCGCAACTGCTTGCAACTGTGAAAATTGCGGTGCTTTATGCCTCTTTGTGTTCTGTTCTTTTCGCGATTTTGTTATATTATCTAACAAACAGCAAAATTTAGATGTTGTAAAATTGCCATTCGTACCGCCACACCTGCTTTTACTTGATCTAAAATGCAAGATTTTTCAAGATCATAAGCAAGATCGGCATCAATTTCAACTTGTCGATTGATGGGGCCGGGATGCAAAATAATTGCTTTGGGAGCCAATTTTAGCTTGTTTCTATCAAGCCCGTATAGCTCAAAATATTCGTGAAAAGAAGAAATATAGCAACTTGCCATTCTTTCTTGTTGCACTCGAAGCATCATAATAACATCGGCATCGGTGATGGCTGAATGCAAATTGGGACATATTGCAACATTGTATTGTTTTAGCCATGGCTGATAGCCAAAAGGCACAAGTGTTGGCGGAGTGGCAATTTTGATGGAGCAACCAAATTTACTTAACAAAAAAATATTAGATCGAGCAACTCGCGAATGCAAAACATCGCCACAAATTGCCACCGTTAGACCTTGTAAAGTTTTTTTGTGTTGCAAAATAGTGAAAGCATCAAGCAAACTTTGTGATGGATGCTCGTTGGTGCCGTCGCCTGCATTGATTAGGCTGGCAGAAATATGTTGTTGTAGCACTTGCAAAATGCCACTAGAATTATGGCGAATTGCCACAAAATCGGGTTGCATTGCCGACAATGTTTTTGCGGTGTCAATGATGGTTTCGCCTTTTTTTAAAGAAGAAAGAGAGATGTCTAAATTTATCACCTCTGCTCCCATTTTTTTTGCCGACAACTCAAAAGACATTCTGGTTCGAGTAGAGTTTTCGAAGAAAAAATTTATCAATAGTTTGCCTTTTAAAATATCAAAATATTGCTTTGGATGTTGATAATAAAATTTTGCCACTTCGAGTATTTGCAATATTTGCTCTTGCTTCAAGGGTAAGATAGAAAGAAGATTATGGAACTGTTGCGTCACAAATTTGTTTTAATTTTTTGTTAGTTTTAAAAAGAAATTTTAGCTATTTTTGGCCTTATATCCAGCATATTTGGCTGAAAATAGCTGAAATTTATGTCAAAAATGGCAAAAAAGTAAAATATAATTTTTGGCGCAACAGTTCCATTATGCATTTTCATGAATAATGTGTTGAAAAACCTGTTCTAGGTCGGGTTGTTTGGTTGAAATATCTAAAATATCAAGTTTTGCTTCGTTGATTTGCCATAAAATATCGGCAATAGAAAGATGGTTTGGATTATAATTGATGATAATTTCATTTTGATTGCCTAGGCTAAAATTAAGTTTTGGCAACGAAATTTTATTTTCGGTAAGCGATTGTTTTACATGGAGAATTAGTTGCTTTTCTGCCAAACTGTTTAGCAAATTTTGTTTGCTGTCAAGTGCCACAACCTTGCCTTTGTTGATAACCGCAATTTCGTTGCAGAGTTGTTCGGCTTCTGACAAATAGTGAGTGGTAAGCAAAACCGTGGTTCCTTGCTGATTTAGTTGTTGCACATAAGCCCATAGCTGATTTCGTAGCTCCACATCAACTCCTGCTGTGGGCTCGTCTAGCACCAAAATTTCGGGGTTATGTACCAAGGCTTTTGCCACTAAAAGCCGTCTTCGCATACCGCCCGATAATGCTCTTGGTGCAGATTTTGCTTTATCGGCAAGCCCTAATGCTTGAATGATTTCGTTGGTTCTGCGTTGATTTTTTGGCACACCAAAATAGCCAGCATAAATTTCGAGAGTTTCGTAGACATTAAAAAACGGATCGATGATTAATTCTTGCGGGACAATGCCAATTTTGTATTTGCTTTCGCATAGATGGGTGTCGAGATCAAACCCAGCGACTGCGATTTTGCCACTGGTTTTTTTGACTAAACCGGCTAAAATGTTGATGATGGTAGATTTGCCGGCACCGTTTGGCCCTAATAAACCAAAAAAAGAGCCTTTTTTAATTTGCAAATTAATGCCGTTTAAAGCAATTTTTGGTGGAGATTTGGCAGATTTTTGATAGGTTTTATGTAGATTTTCGATGACTATCATATTAATATTTTTTACCAGTAGAATTTTTATTGGTAAAATCATCAAAAACAATAACACCATCAACCACGGTAAGCAAGGCTTTGCCCTTGGTTTTTATGCCGTCGAAAGGCGAATTTTTTGATTTGCTATGAAAATTATTGCTATCAATTTGCCAAGAAAAATCAAGATCAATTAGCACCAAGTCGGCGATGGCATTTTTGGCAATGATGCCCTTTTTGTCGAGATTGATGATTTTTGCTGGATTGCAAGTGAGTTTTGCCAAAACTTGGGGCAAAGTGAGAAGTTTTTGATGGTATAAATCTAACGACAAACACAGCAAAGTTTCAACCCCCACAATACCAAAAGAAGCTTCTTGAAGCGGTTTTTGTTTTGATGCCAAATCGTGAGGAGCATGATCGGTGGCGATTGCATCGATTAGGCCAGATTTTAAACCTGCTAGCAATGCTTCTTTATCGAGCTGTGAGCGAAGTGGTGGATTCATTTTGGCATTTGTGCCAGAAATTAACACTTGTTCATCGGTTAAGGTAAAGTGATGCGGAGCAACTTCAACCGTAACCGCCAAGCCCTTATTTTTTGCCCTTTCTACCGCATATAATGCCTCTTTGGTTGATACATGCAACAGATGATATTTGCCTTTGGTGGCCTCTAATATTGCCAAGTCTCGTTCGACAATGACAGACTCAGAAATGTTTGGAATGCCTCTCACTCCAAGTTGATGAGCAACAGCACCTTCGTTGATGCAACCTTTGTTGGATAAATTTAAATCTTCGGCATGTTGGGCGACGACTACATCAAGATCTCTGCTGGTTTCAAAAGCTCTTCTCATAATGTTGGCATTCATCACAGGCAAACCGTCGTCGGTAAAACCAACTGCACCCGCTTGTTTTAAAAGGTTCATTTCGGTAAGTTCTTGACCTTGCATATTTTTGGTGATGCAGGCATAGGCCAAAACATTACAATAGGCAGATTCTTTGGCTTTGAGTTTGAGATATTCTAAGGTAAAAACCGAATCAAGGCAAGGAGAAGTGTTGGGCTGGCAAACCACGGTGGTGATGCCACCTGCCACGGCCGAAGCCGAGCCAGTTTGTAAAGTTTCTTTGTGGTGTTGGCCGGGGTCGCGAAAATGCACTTGCAAATCGATGAGACCAGGAGCCAAAATGTGTTGTTGGCAATCGATAACTAAATTTGCCGTTGCTTGCAAATGCGGGCCAAAATCAACAATTTTGTTGCCAATGGTTAGCAAATTGCCGAGGCAATCATAGCCAGTGGCGGGATCGATGATTCGGGCATTTTGGTAAAGAATAGAAAAATCTGTATTTTTGGCTTGATAAGGCAATTGAAAGTGTGGCATAAATTTTGTGTTTGGTTATAGCCAAGAAAGTGCCGATAAAATAAGTAAAATATCGACAACCACCACCACTTGTCGCCAAGTTGGCTTGGAAATTGGCTCTTGCAATAAGATTTTTTTTAATAAAGATTTGGGTTTTTTGATTTTTTCTAGTTGCTGTTCTTCTTTGGTTGTGTTTTCAACGACAGCTGGTTTGCATTTATAAACCACATAAAGATGCCAACAAAAACACAAGGCAAGAAAAATGCCTAACAGAAAATAACGAGTGGCAAGATAAGTATGAATTTTATGAACAATATAAAATAAGAAACACAAAGATAAAAACCAATAAATCTCAACCGATTTTGTGGTTTCTTGCCCTAATGATGCTTTATAAAAGGATTGCCAAATTTTTTTCATTGTTTAGAATTGGTGTTGTTTTGTGGACCATGCCAAGGCATATCAAAATCAAAATTGCGAAATTCTTGAGCAAGTTTTACTGGCTCATAAACAACTTGTTGCAATTTTTCACTATAACGAACCTCTTGGTAGCCAGTGAGCGGAAAATCTTTTTGTAGCGGATGCCCAACAAAATCGTAGTCGGTGAGAATTCTTCTTAAATCTGGATGATCTTTAAAATAAATGCCATACATATCAAAAACTTCTCTTTCATACCAGCCAGCACAACTAAACACATTAATGGCGGTTGGCACCTCTATTTTAGTGCTGTCAATGCAAACTTTTAGGGCGATTCTGCTGTTTAGTTTGTAGCTCAGCAAATTATAAACAACTTCAAATCGTGGTTGCTTTAAATAAAGCATATCGCAGGCAAAAAGATCGACGAGAGTTTTAAAAGAAAGTAGTGGATCTTGTTTTAAAAAAGTAAGCAGGGGCACTATTTTTTCAACTGGGCACAGCACAATTAAATTGTCGTTGCTAATTGAAGTTTGCAAAGTAGCTTGTTGAAATTGTTCTTGAATATATTTTGCTTGTTTAGCTAAATCTTGAAACATAAATTATCGTTTAAAATTTTTTTGTCTGCTGATTTTGTTTTGTAAAACCATCAAACCATAAAGCAAAGCCTCTGCCGTTGGTGGGCAACCTGGCACATAAACATCAACTGGCACAATGCGATCGCAACCTCGAACCACAGAATAAGAATAGTGATAGTAACCACCGCCGTTGGCACAACTGCCCATAGAAACCACATATTTAGGTTCTGACATTTGATCGTAGACTTTTCGTAAAGCAGGAGCCATTTTGTTGGTAAGAGTGCCCGCCACAATCATAACATCAGATTGCCTTGGTGACGGTCGAAAAACCATGCCAAATCTGTCTAGATCGTATCGGCTGGCTGCGGTTTGCATCATTTCAACCGCACAACAAGCCAAACCAAAAGTCATGGGCCAAAGCGAACCTGAACGAGCCCAATTGATGAGTTCGTCGAGCTTGGCGGTAATAAAGCCCTGATTGGCAACTTCTTGAGGCAATTTGTTAAAATCGCTTTCATGCAAAAAAGATTTGGTGGTTATGTGAGAATTTACCATTCTAGGGCACCTCGTTTAAGTTCGTAAATAAAGCCGATGGTGAGTGTGGTTAAGAAAAATATCATCGACCAAAAACCAACATAACCAATGTTTTTTAACGAAACCGCCCACGGAAACAAAAAGGCTATTTCTAGATCGAAAATAAGAAACAAGATGGCAACTAAATAAAATTTTACATTAAATTGATTGCGAACCTCGCCAACACCTTCAAAACCGCACTCATATGGCGAGTTTTTGTGCTTATTAGGGCGAAGTTTGTTGATGATAAAAGGCAACACCACAATTAATAAAGACAAGCCCAAAGCAACTGCAAAAAATATTAATACTGGCAGATATTCGCTTGAAACGGCTTCAGAAGTAAACAGTTTTGGTTGTAGTTGATGAGTATTGAAAATATCCATAATTTAAAGAAAAAAGAAGTTTTTTCGAGGGATTAAACAGCCCATTTATAACATTTTAAACAAAAAATATTTTAATTACAACTGATTTTTTTAGAGTTTTAGCTGGTATTAGTGTAAAATTAAGCCTTCTTCTTGCAAAAATTGTTTGGCTTCGGCAATAGAAAATTGCCTAAAATGAAAAATAGAAGCCGCCAAAACAGCAGAAGCCCCAGCTTTTAAGCCATCTGCCAAATCTTTTAAATTGCCAACTCCGCCAGAAGCAATGACGGGAATACTCACTTTGCTCGTGATGGCTTTTAGCAAATCGAGATCGTAGCCACTTTTTGTGCCGTCTTTATCCATTGAGGTAAGCAAAATTTCGCCTGCCCCCAATTGTTGCACTTTTTTTGCCCAGTTGATGGCATCTAAACCAGTGGCTTTTGAACCGCCGTGGCTAAATATTTCGTAGCCGTTGGCGGTTTTTTTAACATCCAAGGCAACCACCACACATTGCGAACCAAACTTATTGGCCGCTTGACTGATTAGGCTAGGGTTGCTGATGGCAGAAGAGTTGATAGAAACCTTATCGGCACCGCATCGCATTAGGGTGAGGAAATCGCTCATTTCTTTGATGCCACCGCCCACGGTAAAGGGAATAAAACAAGTTGAAGCCACTTTTTTTACCATATCAAACATATTTTGCCGATTTTCTTGAGTGGCAGAAATGTCGAGAAAGCAGAGTTCGTCGGCTTTGGCTTGATAATAATATTGAGCTTGAGCGACAGGATCGCCAGCATCGGTTAAATTTTCAAAATTAACACCCTTGACAACTCGACCGTTTTTAACATCTAGACAAGGAATTATTCTAGGTTTTAGCATATATTAAAGCATTCGTTTAATTATGGCAAATTTATTTGCACCGATAAAATGATGTTTTAACACTGCTAACAAATGCAAAATGATTAAGCCAAGCAAAGTAAAAGCAAAAAACTCGTGCAATTCGGAGAAATTTTTTGCCAAATCAAAATTGGTTTCAACTAAAACAGGTAAAATCATGCCAAATAATTTTACTGGATAACCAAAAGCATTAGACATTAAGTAGCCAGATAGTGGAACCAAACACATCAATAAATAAAGCAAAAAGTGAGTTATTTTTGCCAATTTTACCAAATATGGAGCGATTGTTTGAGGCAATTCTGGTGCTTTGTGTAAAAATCTGTTCACAACTCTAGCGACCAGCAAAATCAACGACAAAACCCCAAAAGATTTGTGTAAAGAATAAAAAAACAGCCTATCGGGATTTTCTTTGTTAAGAGAAGTCATATAAAAAGCCAAGGCAAAAGTTATGGTTATAACCAAAGCCATCAGCCAATGAAAAATTCGAGTAGAGCAACTATATTTCATAATAAACTTATTAATTGAAAAGCTACTAAAATTTTACTCACATAAAATTCAAAATGCAAAATATTTTATAACATTTTTGTTCTTAAATTATTTTTTGGCGAAAAAACACATCGCTTTAAACTTCAAAATCGTTATTAATCACAAATTCTTAATTTTAGTTATTTCTAAACTAGCAAATATTTTGCACTTTTTAATAATTTTATGGAGCTATAATTGTATATATCTTCAAAATGATATTGCCACAAATAAAATTCACTCTGTCTTTTTTCAAAAAATATTAACGAAACTTTCTTTTGAGAATGAGTTTGCCATTGCCTGTATGGATAATAAATTTGCCTAATAATAGTATTACTAGTTTGTGAATTTTTTGCCTCTATTAATACAATATTATTTTTACCTTCGTAGCCAGCATCTACTTCTGTTTGAACTCCGCCAGTTTTTATTTCGTGTTTATCAAAATTAAAAACAAAATTTGGGGTATATTTTCTACCTCTGATTGTTAAAACCAAAGAATTATCGCAACAAAAAGTTCTGATAATGCTTGAAGCATAAGCAAAGTCTAGGTGTTGCATTTCTGAGTTGCCTATTTTTGATGTTTCTAAAACAAAATCTAATTTTGAATTATAAACATTAGTTTTTGTGTCTATTTCAGGAATATCAACATATCCTTCTCCTTGTAATATTGCATAAGAACCATTTTTTACTGGTAAAATAAATAGATTATTATCTTTAAAAATTTGTGGTCTAGTTTCTCTAGTGTCTTGTTTACATAATATTCTAACCTCTCTATCGGATGTATCGGTAAAAACTTTAGTAATTTCTTTAATTTGTTTCGAATTTATATAATAAGGGCTTAATGCAAAATTATGATTTTTTAAATCAAGGGTGTTAAAAATTAAATTCCAGGCTTTGTTGCTCATTTTGTAAAAAATTGTTGTAATTAGAAATAACCAGCTCAGATATCTTACCTCTTGCCTTGCCTTTGCTGTTAATACTTCTGGCAACTGCAATTTTGTTGATAAAAAAATCGCTGTAAAGATTGGTAAAAAAATCGGTGCCGTCATCAGAGTTAGAAAGCAAAATATGGTGTTGGTGGCTAATTTGTTGCAATAATAAAGCTAATTTTTGTTGAGATTGGTCGTTAAAATCGCCAAAATAGCTGTTAAAACTCGATGTTTTGCTAATTGGCTTGTAGGGCGGATCGAGATAAATAAAAAAACGATCTGTTAAATTGTTTAAAGTTTCGCTAAAATCTTGACAAGTAATGGAAGCTTTTTGCAAGACTTGTGAGCATTTTTTTAAGTTGGGTTCATCGATAATTGTTGGTTTTAAATGATAACCAAAAGGTGAATTAAAAGCACCTTGCTTGTTGGTGCGAAACAAGCCATTAAAGCAGGTTTTGTTTAGAGCGATAAACAAACTAGACACTTCTAGAAGTGTTGATTTATTAAGTGAAAGAGGACAAGAAAAACTAATGTTGTTAAAAGCTTCTCGCCATTGATAAAACAAGGCTTTTTGCTGTTCTTGATTGCTTTGCCAATATTGTTGTTGTCGGTTATTTAACAACACAACAAGTTGCTTACAATATTTTTGCACTGCCAAATAAGTGGCGATTAGTTTAGGAGAAACATCATTTAAAACAACTTTTTGCAAATTAAAATTATTTGCCAAATAAAAAAACATTGCCCCACCGCCCAAAAATGGCTCGGCATAATTAAAGCTATTTTGTTTGCTTGGAAAAAAATTTTGCAACGAAGCAAGCACAAAATTTTTACCACCCGCCCACTTGATAAAGGGTTTCATATGTTTTTATAAAAAAATATTTTTTGTAAAAATGATACAACAAACAAGCGAAAAAGCAAGGTATTTTACATAATACTATTTCCCATATTTATTTGATTGCTGTTATTAGCAGAACTGGGGCAAAATTCCCCTTTTTTAGAAGAGAGTGTTAAATGTGTGGACTTTTTATTTATATCAATTAAAATTTCCCCAAATATTAATCAATATAATAGAAGGTTAAAATGTCTGTAAAATGTAAATCTTGTAATTCTACTTCTTTGATA
>Ga0214921_10000321_pt1 | contig 93765 bp, 88 predicted proteins | sample LL1505_MetaG_FD_177992 | JGI IMG/M metagenome (GOLD analysis project Ga0214921, IMG submission 177992) | Freshwater microbial communities from Lake Lanier, Atlanta, Georgia, United States - LL-1505 | ecosystem: Environmental > Aquatic > Freshwater > Lake | place: USA: Georgia | collected... | reverse complement strand
TAATTTGGTCAATCAGTGAGGGCTGAAGGCAAGGGGGGCTTCCTCATACTGGAGTACCAGAAATCGTTCAGCCCCCCTTGCCTTCAGCCCTCACTGATTGGAAATTAATGTTGATCTGACCCCAATTATTTCGGAAGGGGCTTTTTCACTGGAATTGCTATCATGGCGGCACTCAAAACTGTATTCCAATGGAGACCATCTTGAAATCTTCCCTTACCCGACGCACACTGCTTCAAACCACATTGGCCACCGCCAGCCTTTGTTTGATCAGCTTGGTGGCCATGCCTGTTGTAGCTCAAACTTGGCCTACCAAGCCCGTCAAAGTGGTGGTGCCTGCGCCAGCAGGAAGCTCCTTGGATGTCATTGTGCGCGGCATGAGTGAGAACTTGAGCAAACGTTGGGGACAGCCTTTGGTGGTTGACAACAAGCCAGGTGCAGGCGGCACCATTGGCATGGACTTGGTTGCCAAAGCTCCTGCAGATGGCTACACACTTGGCATTGGGTTCAACGGCCCCATCGCTTTTGGACCTTTCATGTTCAAGAAAATGCCTTACGACCCCGCCAAGGATTTGCTGCCCATTGTGCTCACCACCTCACAACCCAATGTGTTGGCTGTGCCTGCTGCACACCCTGCCAACAATTTGCGTGAATTCATTGCATGGTCTAAATCTCAAGGCGACAAAGTGAGCTATGCCTCTGTGGGCCTTGGCAGTTCGTCGCATTTGTCCATGGAATTGCTCAAAGCCTCTGCTGGTTTTGAAGCCACACACGTTCCGTTCAATGGATCGCCCCCCGCCGCGCTTTCAGTCGCCCAAAACGAAACGCAAGCGTTGCTCACTGTCGAGCCTGCATTGCTATCTCTGGTTCAAGGTGGCCGACTGAAATTGATTGCAGTCACCAGCCAACAACGTTTGGCTTCACGCCCCGATTTGCAAACCGTGGCCGAAGCTGGTTTTCCTGGCTTTGACGCGCTGGCTTGGAACGGTATTTTTGCACCTGCAGGCACACCCGCCGATGTGGTCAATCGCTTGAATGCCGACATCAACGCGGCCATGTCCGACCCTGCATTCAGACAAAACATGATCAAGCAAGGACTGATCATTGGTGGAGGCACCGCAGCCAGTTTCAAAACATTCATTGACAGCGAAACTCGCAAATGGGGCGCCATCATTACCAAGGCCGGCATCAAACTTGATTAAATCAATTAATCAGGGGCACTGCTCCCAATACCTCCCACCGCTTCAAACAGCGCCCGCAATCGATCGGCTTCCATGTTGCGGGTGATGAAAACAATTCGGCTTGTCTGGTCCTCACTGGGCCAGCGGTCGAGCGTCACTGGTGGATGGAACACATGGCCCACGCCCTGCACCACCACGGGACTGCCATCGACATTGACAATGCCCTTCACGCGCAGCATGTCCTGACCCCGCAATGAAATCAGTAACTCCACAGCCGCAGAAAAAGCGGCCCAAGTGAAAGGCTGATCGAAACGCAAAGACAGCGTTCGCACCGAAGGGTGATGCCGACCTGGCAGTCGGGCACCTAAGTAGCCTGGTTCCTTGGCTCCGCTTGCGTCGCCGTCCGCAGGCGCTTTGTCTTGAAGCTCACCCAAAAAACGCAGCGTATCGGCACTCGCCCGATTGCTTTGCAAGCCCAGTCCCTTGAGCTCACGCGGGTGCACTTCACCCATAGGGCAACTTTGAATGTCGGCACGCGGGTTGATGCTGGCAATGTCCTGAGCCAGCGACGCCAGCGCTTGAGGCTCAGCCAAGTCAGCCTTGGTGATGAAAACGCGATCGGCCAGCGCCACCTGCTGTTGAAACTCTGGTTGGCGAGCCATCTGGTCTGGTGCGTTGATGGCGTCGACCAAGGTGACCACCCCATCGAGTCGGTAGTGCGCGCCCAGCATGGTGTCGCTCGACAGTGTCTGAATCACGGGGCCCGGATCGGCCAGACCTGTGGTCTCGATAATGACGCGATCAAAATCAGGGATGAGTCCAGCGCGTCGCTCACCAAAGAGCTCACGCAGCGTGTCTTGCAAATCGGTGCGCACACTGCAACACAGGCAGCCGTTGGCCAGCAAGCTCACATTCTCGGTCGACATCTTGACCAGATCGTTGTCGATCCCAATCTCGCCCACCTCATTGATCACCACGGCCACCCGATCCATATCGGGGTGCCGTATGAGTTTGCTCACCAAGGTGGTCTTGCCTGCACCCAGAAAGCCGGTGATCAGGGTGACCGGAATCTTGCTGGCGAGCACATCACGTGCGCCCGCCGTTGCAAAGCCGTCAGACATTCATTTCGAGGATGTAAAGACCACCCGAGAACCGGTCGACGGTGTAAACCAATTTCCGATCGTCGACATACACGTCGTTGAGTTGCACGGCACCTTGGGGCGAGAGCGCAGGCGCGGCCGGCACGTAATACGCCACTTCCTGCACCTGGTAAGGGTTGGAGGTGTCATACACCCGAACGCCCGCGTTGAAGAACGTACCGATGAACAGCGTTTCCGAACGGAAGGAGCAAGAGACGGGCAGATTCTCGTGCAGGTTGTGGGCGCCGAAGCGGCCACCCCGCTTGGCAAAGGTGTCGTAAGGCGGTGCGGGGAAGGTGCCGATGGGCAGCGGGTTGCTGTCTAGGCGCGAGTCGACCACCCAAACCAATTTAGGCCAGTCTTTGCCGTCGTCTTGCACGCACTCATCCGACACGATCCACAGATTGCGCTCGAACAATGGCAGCAAGGTGTGGGTAAAGCCGTTGAATGGTGGCGAATGGTTCCAGTGCGACACCATCTTGATGTCAGCGGGGTTGCTGATGTCTAGAACGATGGCGCCACCATCGATGTAACCGAGGTAGGCACGGTCTGGCCTTTCGGGGAAGACGTTGGTGTTGTGCGCACGAAAGCCTGTGTCAAACTGAGCTGGCAAGCGCGGGGGCGGTGGCGCGCTGTCACCTTCCCGGGTGCCCGGATACCACCAACGGCCCTTCTCGAAGGGTTTGGTGGGATCAGAAATATCGATGATGCGGTAGATCTGATCGTCCTTGGGGTTGCGCGGCTGAAAGTCGTGCGCACCCGCAGCCATGTGCACCGTTTTGCCATCGACAAACCAGACCGCATGAACACCGCGTGAGTAAGGACCAGAGCAATCAAAGTGAGACAACAACTTGGGTGTCTCAGGCTTGCTGATGTCATAAATATTGATACCAGCGGGTTTGTCGCCCAATTCCTTCACCTGATTGGCCACCACCATGATGTTGCCCACCACGTCCAAGGAGTTGGAGCGCATCTTCATGTGCGGCAGCTCAGTCTGGACAATGACCTTGGGGTTTTTGGGATCTGTGACGTCAACACCAGTGAAGTTCTTGGGGGCCGATTCATGCGCCAACCAAAGAATCCGACGACCGTCGTCGGCCATCTGCATAGCAACACCCTCGCCCATGCCACCGAAGCCCTGAAGCTCGTTGTGCGAGATCAGCTTCATGTTGAGCGACATGGGCTGGTCGGCCCGGGGCCGCAAGGAAGTGAGTTCGGTTTTGGTCATGAATATTCCTGTAAAAATGAGCAATAGAGGGGGTTGCCCCCGTGGTTTTAATCGGCAGTGATGCCCTTGGTTTTAACAAGCTTGCCAAACTTGTCGTACTCGGCACGCACAAAGTCGGCAAAGGTAGCTGGCGCATTGCCACCCGCTGTGGCACCTTCTTTGGCAAAGCGTTCTTGAACGTCGGGCAGGCGCAGCACCTTGGCGGTTTCGCGGTGCAGCTTGTCGACAATGGCCGCTGGCGTACTAGACGGCACAAACAAGCCAAACCAAGAAGTGATTTCAAAATCCTTGAGGCCGGCCTCGGCCAATGTGGGGAGCTCAGGGGCAACAGCCGAGCGGGCCGCTGATGTCACGGCGAGCGCTTTGATTCGGCCCGAGCGCACTTGCGGCATCACAGCAACCGCTGGGCCAAACATGACCTGAACCTCTCCAGCCAGAAGCGCATTGGTGGCAGGACCTGCACCTCTATAAGGCACATGGCGAATTTTGGCGCCAGTAGCCAATTCAAACATCTCGCCAGCCAAGTGGGTCGGTGCACCATTGCCTGAAGAACCGTAGTTCAAAACATCTGGCTTGGAACGTCCCAGGTTAATCAAGTCTTGCACACTGTTGACGGGCACGCTGGGGTGCACCACCAGCACATTGGGAATCTCGGCCACCAGCGTGACCGGCGTGAGATCTTTTCGAGTGTCGTAATTGAGCTTGGCATACATGTGCGGCGCCACCACCACGCTGGTCGATTGACCAATCAAAACCGTGTAGCCATCGCCTGCGGACTTCGCTACCAAATCGGCCGCAATGGTGCCAGAGGCACCCGAGCGGTTCTCGATGACCACTGATTGACCCATGGCATCGGCCAGCTTGGGGCCAATCAGACGGGCGAAGAAATCGGCCGCACCGCCAGGGGCTGCGGGCACAACCAGCCGTATGGACTTGTTCGGATAGTTGGCCTGAGCATGAACTGAGCCCATTGCAGCCAAAACGGAGAGGGTTGCCAGAAATTTGAGGCAGTTCCAGCGGCTCATCTGTTGTCTCCTAGTCAATCTAAATGTTTCATTGATCATATCATTGTGAAATACAAAACCTGAGTCATTGCCGATACATGACCGAGCCAGACCAAAGACTAGAACTCGTCAATTTAAGGCGATGCAAACTTCATTGCACGCTCGTAGTATTTGAGCTCCAGGTACTTATCAGGTTCAGGTGGAACGCCACCCCACTGACCCTCTATTTCGGCACGCAAGGACAGTGCATTGCGAAAGCCCGCCATGTCAAAGCGGCAGTCGCGCGAAAGTCCATAGCCTGGTTGAATCAAGCCTTCATAGCTTCGAATTGCAACCTCTTGAGTCAAGTTCAGTCGTTTGCGAAGGACAGCTATCACTTCCGCACGGTTTGATGGATCGAATGTCATGCGGCAGCCCTCAATGTAAGCAGCCAAATAGCGCTCAAGCGCACCACTGTTTGACTGCGCCCAAGAACGCATTGCAATTGGCACGATAGCTTGATAGGGTCCAAACAAATCTTTCGCTTGACCAAAGCTGCGCCCCCCACGACTTTCAGCAACAAATGTCCAAGGTGGATTCAACATGCCCACAGCATTGTCTGGGCTCAGTGAAAACGCATTAGCACGACTTTCGGAACCACCAATGGGTGCAAGTCTGTAATCTCGTCCATCGATCAAGCCAGCATTCTTGAGAATTTTTCGAGCAACCAATGCGTAGGCTGTGTTGGGGGCATCCACCACCATCGCTTTGCCTTTGACATCCGCAAGCGATTTAATTTCGGGACGAACGAAAAGCTCTAACAGGCCACTGTCGCCGCCCCCAACGATCACAGTGTCCACCTTGGCAACTTCCACCATTGCCACGGCGTTGTCGGCTGCTGTGTGTGCAATATCACTGAGACCAGCAGCAAGTCCTGCGCGCTGCTCAGAAGAGTTGGGTGTGAACTGCAACTCTAGACGAACATTGCGCTTAGCAAAGGCCCCCTTTTCTTCTGCCATGTAAATGGGAATGTTGGTTGCACTTCGGAATACATTGACGCGCAGCGTGACGGGATCGTTTGCGGGCGGGCTGTTGGTCATGCCAGCACAGCCAAGAAGCAACATGAGGGATGCGGGGATGAGTAGAAAATTAGAATTGAATCGAATCATGTCATTTCCCTTGTGGGTCCTGGTGAACCTCCAACTGAAACTTGAGTCAGCGGATCAGGTGAATGTTACAAATAAGTTAGCCCAATGCAGTGTCCAGCAGCATCATGAGCACAAAGCCCAGCATGAGACCGGTGGTGGCAAAGGACTCGTGACCCTTGCGGTGCGACTCTGGAATGATCTGGTGGCTGATCACAAAAAGCATGGCGCCTGCTGCTATGGCCAAGCCCCAGGGAAGCAGGGTTGCAGACAGGCCAACCACCATGGCCCCAAACACTGCGGCCAAGGGCTCAACAAGGCCGGACAAAGCGCCAAGGCCTGCCGACACGCCCTTGCTGTAGCCAACACTTCGCAGGGCCAGTGCAACCACCAGCCCCTCGGGTACGTCCTGAATAGAAATACCGGTTGCCAACGCCACGGCGCCTGTTGAGTCAGAGCCCGCAAACGCCACACCAATGGCCAATCCTTCCGGCAGGTTGTGCAGACCAATTGCAAAAACAAACAACCAAACTCGTTTGGTGGCGATGGCCTGCGAGCCATCTAGTCCTTTGAATAAATGCTCATGGGGCAAGGCTCGGTCAACCCAAAGCAAAAAACCAGCGCCTAGCAACATGCCTGCGCCAACAATCCCTCCAGAACCCCATGCGCCAGCACCTTGCAGTTTTGCAGCAGCCAGAGCGGGAGTGATCAGAGAAAACGAACAAGCTGCGAGCATCACACCAGCACCAAACCCAAGCAGGGTGTCGTAGGTTTTTTGTGACAACTGATGTGAAAGCAGCACCGGCAAGGTCCCCAGCGCTGTGGCCAAGGCGGCCATCAACCCGCCTAGCAAAGCGCCACCCATGCGAGCATCGTCTAGGGTCATTCGCACATACAAAGCGTTGACCAGTACGGCAATGCCACCAAAAACAATGGCCAAACCAATGCACAGACGCCATCGGCTAGCGGTGGGGACATTGAAAATGTCTAGCGTTTGCATGATCTTGGCCCAGCCTTAGTCGATCTTGGCGCCAGAGTCCCGCACGGCCTTGCCAAGTTTGGCGTGGTCCTGGCGGATCTTTTCGGCAAATATTTCTTTGGTGCCACCCAGAATCGTGCCGCCTTCGTTCTTTACGCGGGCTATAACATCTTCTGCCTTCAGAGCCTCGTTGGCAGCGGCGTTCAGGCGCTGGATAACCGCTTCGGGCGTTCTAGCGGGTACAAACAAGCCATACCAGGTGCCTGCATTGAAGCCCTGATAACCCGCCTCTGCAATGGTGGGCACGTCAGGCAAGGTGGGACTGCGCTTGTCAGCAGACACAGCAATGGCGCGCATCTTGCCGTTGCGAATCTGAGTCAAGGCCGATGGGATGGAAGACAGCATGAAGGCGGTACGGCCGGCAATGGTGTCGGTGATGGCCGCAGGCGCGCCTTTGTAGGGAACGTGAACCAATTTGATACCGGCCACGTCCTGGAACATCTCGCCAATCAGGTGCGAGGGTGTACCGGCGCCCGGTGTAGCGAAATCAAGCATGTTTTTACTGGCTTTTGCAGCGGCCACAATGTCGGCGAGCGTGCGAAAGGGAGAATCAGCGCCCACCACAATCACGTTGGGCGCATCAGCGAGCATGACCACAGGCACCAAGTCCTTGAGTGGATCAAAGCTCATTTGCGAGTAAAGGTGCGGGTTGATTGCAAACTGTGAAGTTTGGCCCAGCAAGATGGTGTGCCCGTCGGCCTGCGCCTTGACCACTTGGGCTGCGCCAATGTTGCCGCCGGCGCCAGGTTTGTTGTCAACGACAAACGAGGTGTTGAGCAGGGAACCCATCTTCAAGGTCACGGCGCGTGCAATAGCGTCCATGCCACCACCCGCTGCTTGGGGTACCACGACCGTGATGGGCCGGCTGGGGTAAGTTTGAGCCAGAGCGGGGCTGACACCGCCCATGAGCAGCGCATTCAAACCAAGCACCAGCGCCGCCGTCAGCTTGCGCCTTGAGGAAGTCATGGCCGGCAAAAAAGCCACGCCTGAGTCACTGCAAAAAAACCTTGAGTGGCTAGCGAATTTCATCGTCTTGTCTCCATTTTTTAATATGTTGCACAACTGCATCAATACCTATGACGCACACAAAAATCTGAGCTTCAGGTCATGAGCCCATGCGATGGATCAGATCCTTTCAATGAGTCTTTTCTCCATCGGATCTGCTGCCAGGCCGCCAGCGTCGGGGCCCATTTCGGCCACCGCACTGCCGTAAAGCAGACCCTCTTTGATGCGCGGCACGGTGAGTGCGGGATCCATGATGGGCAATCCATGCGTCGGGGCAATGGCTTTGACCTCGAGGGTGTCCAGCAGCCATTGCAAGCGGTCAATGTAGATGTTCATGTTGGTGAACTTGGTCCAGAACAAAGCCCGGTCGGCAAAGACGGCCGAAACTTCGGGAATGTCTAGCGAGATAGCCTCTTCGGCGCACATACCGCAGTGGCCATCTTCGTGGTAGTGGCTATAAGCAAAACCGTCAGCTGGGAACAGCACTTTTTCCTGAGTGTCAAAGCCCCACCAGGTTGTACGCAAGTCTCTGATCACGGGTTCTACCAACCTGAGCGCACGTCCGCCAAGATCGATTTCGTCTCCGCCCTTCATGGCCACCATGCGGTGAGCAAATTGCGGAAAAGCCAGCGCGTAGTCACACATGTCGCCGCACAGCAATACCTCTGGGTATTTGTGCATGATCCGACCCAGGCCACCCGAATGAGGTGTTTCCTGATGCGTGACAAAAAGGTATTTGAGGGGCGGCAGGCCAGGCAACAGGCCGTCTAGCTGACGGCTGATCAGCGGAAAGTCTTTGGGGTGGCCGGTCTCCACAATGGCGCAGGCATCGGTGCCAACCAGCAAGTAAGCGGCGTTGTAGGTGTGGTAAATCTTGCCCGCCGTCTTTTGTTCCAGGCAATCGCCCAGCCAGAAGAGTCCAGGAACCAGTTCGCGCGGCAGTGTTTTTTGAATTTGCATGGGAAGTGCCTTAACTATCTGTGATGTGTTAACTGTTATCTGATTTCGTCACGGTCTACGTAGCGCGCTTGCACCACGCTTTTGTCCAAGCCAGCCAGCACTTGGTCGAGCATTTGGTATTGGCGTTGGACCAAGTCCCGACCGCGCAAAACTCGACCATAGCCAGGGGCCAGATTTTCGATGTCGTACTGCTCAAAAACCAGCGCGAGTTTGCGACGCAGTGTTGCGGTGTCGCCGCCCTCTAGCCACCAGTAACGGGTGTTTAACAAAAAGCTACGCACGTGGGCGGCGGTGGTGCTGCACGTGGCGTTGTCGAGAAACCAAGGGCCGTCATCTGATTGGCTCCACTCCCAAGAAAAGCTGTCCGAGGTAAACAGCGTGCGGGTCACTTCGTCGTAGATCCAGCGCGTGCCGATGAGACGGATGGGCGCTTGAAAGGCCTCAAGGGCGCGACCGCGGTCCTCATCGCCCACAAAAAGCCGCTGGCTGCGCTTGACCATGGTGGTGACCAGCGGAGAGACCTTGGCACCAGGCTTGTCAGAACGCCCACCAAAGTCCACCCATACCGCTGCATCTGCGTTGCTCGAATAGCACTGCTCCACATCAAACGCATCTGCCAGCGCCTCGACGTTGGCAACCGACATGAACTCATTGATGCGCAAGGGGTACACCGACAAGCGGGTTCCTGGGTCAATGAGGCTGGCGACTTGAGAAATAAGAGATTCAGCATGCACTGTCAGGCCGGAGTCGAGCAGAACCGCGCGGTTGCCTTCCTTGAGAAGGTAGCAATTACAGACCGAATAACCCTCTGCATTGGCAGGGTAAGCACTGGCCCGCCCCCCCAGTGCAAACGAGTTTTGCAAGGCGTACAAGCGCCCGTCAACGATGGGAAGGACTGCGCTTTTGAAAGATGTTTCTTGCGCCGTCATCGGCTTCAATTCACCATTTTTAACTGCACTCATGATGGCCTTTTTTAAGCAGGATGATGTTCAAATTTGGGTTCCATCATAATTAGTAGAATTATTTTGGAAATGAGTCTTGATCAATGTCAAATATTGATGACGTGAATATCAATCTGAATTTTGACCTTCAGCTGCTTCGCTGCTTTGAGGCCTTGCTGACGGAGCGTAGCGTGTCCCGAGCCGCCAAGCGGCTGAACCTGAGTCAGCCCGCCATGAGCCACGCACTTGGCAGGTTGCGCACGCTGTTTGACGACCCGCTGCTGGCCCGAGGGCGGGATGCCATGACACCCACCGCACGGGCACTGGTGCTGGAGCCGCAAGTGAGAGAGGCCTTGTCGGCAGCCTACCGACTGATGGAAAAGCGATCCGTTTTCCGGCCGGCCGAATCAAGCCATGAGTTCACCGTCATGACGGCCGAGTACGTGGAATACCTATTGTTGCCAAAGCTGATCGCACGGCTCAATGAAGAAGCGCCCATGGTGCGCGTGACTTTTCGAAGCGCCCAACCCGCCAGGGCTTTGGAGTGGCTTGAACGCGGTGAACTTGATTTTCGCTTGGGCTGGTGGCCCGAGTCTGCGCCAGCACTGCGCGCCAAAAGGCTGATGCGCGACCCCTTGGTTTGCGTGGCGCGCGCCGGTCATCCATTGATCAAAGGATCGATCACTGAGGAGCAGTTCATGTCCATTCCGCATGTGGTCCAAAGCGAACGGATGACAAGTGCCAGACGGGCAATAGAAGCGGCCGTGTTGTTACGCCATCGGCAACTGGAGGTTAAGTACAAAGTACAGGACGCTTTGGCGCTGTGCAACGTGGTGACGAATTCAGACCTGATCGGCACCCTGCCAGAGCGTTTTGCGCGCGTTCTAGCAACCAAATTTGCACTGCAGGTGGTACCGATTCCAATGGCGATTGCAGAAATCAGGCAAGCCATGTACTGGCACGAACGGACTCACAATGAGCCCAGTCATCGATGGTTTCGCCAGTTGGTGTCGGATCTGGCCAAGTCGCTTTGAAATCAGCCCTCCATTTGACTCATTCCGGCTTGATGCCAATTGCCTTCACAATGCCCGCCCAGCGTGTTCTTTCAGCACGCATGAATGCGTCAAACTCAGCCACATTCATTTTGACTTCCGGAATTGAACCCAATGCCAACAAGCGCTGACCCACTTCAGGCTGTTTGAGCACCGCCTCCAATTCACGATTGACATTTTCCAAAATGGCCGCAGGCGTGCCTGCAGGCGCGAACAGCCCGTTCCAGCCGGTGTATTCAAAACCAGCAAAGGTCTCGGACAAGGTGGGCACATTGGGCAAGTTGGCTGTTCGTTGGGCTGAGCTAACTGCCAGCGCCTTGATCTGGCCAGAACGGATGTAGCTTAAGAGTGCGGCCTCTGGTAGACATATGAAGTTCACTCGACCGCCGATCAAATCCTGAATGGCCTCAGGTGCCTTGTTGTACGGCACGTGGGTGTACTTGATACCCGCCATGGCGGCAAAAGAATCGGCCAACATGCCCGAAAAGGTTTTGGGACCTTCCGTGGCAATGGCCTCTTTTTCGGGCTGAGCTTTGGCCAGAGCAATGGCATCGGCCAAGGTGTTGCCTTTGAAAGCGGGACCCGCAGCGATGACAAAAGGACTGCGACCAATCAAACGCACAGGCGCAAAGTCCTTCTCTGGGTCGTAAGGCAAAGCCTTGAAAGTAAAGACGTTGGTGACCATGGCCGCAGTGGTGGCGTAATAAAAAGTGTAGCCGTCGGCGGGAGAACGCATGGCTGCTTGCGCACCAATGACATTTTGTCCACCAGGTCGGTTGTCCACCACAATGGACTGGCCTAGGCGACGGCTCAAATTGTCAGCGACAAACCGCGCCAAGATATCTGGCCCTGAACCTGGAGGCTGCGACAAGATCCACTTGATAGGCCGAGCAGGCCAAGCCTGCGCCCAAGCTACGCCCTGCGTACCTGCGGTCAATGCGGCAGCTGCCGATAACAAAGCTTTATTGAATGATCTTCTTTGCATGCTTGTCTCCTGTTTCATTTTTAAAAAATATGACACTCTTCTCAACCAGCGCGGCCTGAAGCTCTTGTGCGCTGTTGAAAGCGCCAAAGACATAGTGGTCTGGGCGCACAAGCGCCGCCTGGCAAGCCATACGCTCAAACCATGACGCCAGCACCCCAGAAGACTCTTGAAAACTGGTCGCATTCAGTCTTTGCACTTTCAGGTTCAAGCCAGGCTGAGCAGCGCTTGCAGCGTGTGTCCAAGAGGCATCCACATCAGATTGCAGCAGCAAGCGCCAGCCACAGCCGAGCAACTCATCCATGCGCACGGGACTGGTCGCTTGTTCAATCCAGGCTTGCGGAAACAAGGTGCCCACCGCCGAATGCTTGGACGTATCCAGACAGCCATCAACAAGTGCGGGCTGAACGTTTTGCCGCGGTGTGGGCTGCACCTGACCGCCGCATTCAGCCAGCAATCTGGCGTCACGCTCCCTGGCTTTTTGCAGATCACGCTGGCCCACCAATTGGCCAATACCTTTGATGCGTGAAGTCAACTCGGTCACATGGCCCTTGCGTTCAGTGCAATAGCTGTCTAGCAATGCATCGCTTGCACGCTCGCGAACCACATCGGCAAGCTTCCAGCAAAGATTGGCTGCATCACGAATGCCTTGGCACATACCTTGGCCTAAGAATGGTGGCTGTTGGTGTGCGGCATCGCCCGCAAGAAACACTCGCTTGTGACGCCACTCTTTGGCCACCAGTGCATGAAACTGATAACTAGCCTGACGCCACAAGGTGGCCTCTTCAGGCTTCAGCCAGCGCGACAAAAGCTTCCAAGTCGCTTCGGGTGTGGCCATCTGCTGAGGGTCCTCGCCCGGGTTGATAGCGATTTCCCAGCGCCGGTGGTTTTTGGGGCCGATGACATAAGTGCAAGGCCTTTGCGGTTCGCAATATTGCACGCTGACTTTGGGCAGTTTGGCCATGCCTTTGTCGTTCACTTTGACATCGACCACCAGCCACGGTTCGTCAAAGCCTAAATCTTCTAATTCAATGCCAATTTGTTTTCGAACAAAACTCGAAGCCCCGTCGCATGCAATCAGATAGCGCGCTGTCAATTGGCTAAGCTGTCCTTGTGCATCGGTGACGGTCAGTGTGACCGCGTCATCGCTTGTCTGCAAACCTGTGACTTGATGACCTAACTTCACTTGCACAGATGGCATGCTGCCGATACGCTGACGCAACACAGCTTCTAATGCGGGTTGTGTAAACACCAAGGAAGGCGAGAAGCCCAGCGGGTAAGGCGGCGCCACAGTGGACATGCATTTAATGAGCTGCCCCTCAACACCATAAAACTCAGAGTTGGTGAAGGGCTCCATATAGGGCTCTAGTGCTTCAGCGATGCCCAGTTGCTGAAACACGCGCATGATTTCGTGGTCTAGTGCAATCGCGCGCGGCTTGTCATACACCGCAGTCTGTTCATCGCACACGAACGTACGGATACCTTGCAAACCCAATAGGCCCGCTGCCACCGCGCCTGTAGGTCCAAATCCAACGATGGCGACATCAAACACTGAGGGCTCCTTCAACTGGCAAACACAACAGCACGCTGCGCCTCTTTCAGGCGTGCACTGGGTGGTGGCGAAATGCCCCACTGATCGACTCGGCCAGGCGGCCAGGTCCAGTCGCTCGGTTGGCCGGTCTGGTAGCTGTCATCGATTTGCTCCACCTCGGCGGTGTACTCAATGACAAGGTCAAAGGGGCCAATGAAATAGTTGAAGGCGTTGTCACCCGGACCGTGTCGCCCTGGCCCCCATTCGATGGGGAAGCCTGCCTCTTGCATGCGGCCACCACCACGCATGACGGCGTCGATGTCAGGCATCAAGAAAGCAATGTGGTTCAGCGCATTGTTATCGGTGTCACCCAGCGCCACGCTGTGGTGGTCGTTGTTGCAACGCATGAAAGCCATGATGCGGGTGCGGTCCGACATCGAAAAGTCCAAAGCTGTTTCCATGAATTGGCGAGTGTTCTCAACATGGCTGCTGTTGAGCACCACATGGGCTAGGCGCACAGGCATGTCTGGCGCATCGATGGTATCGAGTTGCTCGTCTTCGTACACCAAACGGAACACGCGGCCATCGGGGTCTGTCAAGGTCATGGCCTGGCCACCGCCAGGTTCAGTCAAAGGCGCAGTCGGCGCAAGCACACGGCCACCTGCGGCCACCGTTTTTTGCGCAGCAAGTGACAGCGCATTCAAACTTCGCGCTCTAAGCGTGATGTGCAGAATTCGCGCTGCGCCTGGGGCATGGTGCAAAGCCAGCAGATGGTGGTCTGAACCTGCGCCGCGCAAATACAAAGCGTTGTCCGTGCGGGCCACCACCTGCAAATGCCAGGTGCGAGTGAAGAAATCTTCGGCCACAGTAAGGTCTGGCACCGTGAGCGCAACACTGCGCAGGGCAGAAATCAATGAGGAGGCGTGGGTCATAAATCGTTTTCAAGGAAGTGCGGGCAAGCCCAAAAATCTCAGACCATTGGTCTGGACCAATTGTTGGACGACTCCAGCATCGAAGCCGGCTTGCGCAATGCGCTGCACAGGTCGAGGCTCATGGAAGTTGAACGGGTAGTCGGTGCCAATCATCAATTGCGTGTCGCCGAACAATGCCACCAAGTGTTTCAACGTCGGTGTATCAAAAACGAGTGTGTCGAAATAAAAAGAACGAGCCTGATTGATGGGAGAATTTTGTACCGTTTCGCGCAGGTCAGGAAACACCGAGATAGCCTGCTCTAACCTAGGCAAGAGCATGGCCAAAGTACCACCCCCGTGACTGAATGCGATGCGCAAGCGTGGCCGGCGAATCATCAAATTGCTTGTGATTGCTGAAGCAGCAGCCAAGCCCACATCCGTAGGATAGGCAAGCACCTGCTGCAAAGGGGCTGGGCCCACCAGGCGGTCCATGCCTGTGGGTCGGAGCGCATGCACAAAGACCGCCAAGTCAAGCGCCTCGCAAGCTTCAAAGAACGAATCGAAACGCATGTCGCCAATGGGCACACCATTGATGTTGCTGCCAATTTCCACGCCTGCAAAGCCAAGGCTGTTCTTGAGATAGGCCAGTTCTTTGAGTGCGAGATCGATGTCTTGCAAAGGCACTGCGCCCAGGCCCACCAGACGTCCAGTGGACTCTGCCACCATGAGTGCAATCTGTTCATTCAGGTAGCGGGCCAGCTGCGCCCCGGCTGCTGGCGCAAGCCAATACGAAAGCAACTCTGGCATGGGCGAAATGGCCTGGAGGCTCAGACCCATTTCATCAAAATCGACCAAACGCTTGGTGGTAGACCAGCTTTTGTCTGAAACGGTGCGGTAGTTTTTGCCGTCAATCATGACATGCCGATGGCACGCATGCGCTGGCGCCATGGAAGGCCAACCTGCAGGGGCAGCGCCCCCCAGATAGTCTGGAAAATCGTGCGGGATGATGTGCGAATGCACATCGACACCGCAAGGGCATGTCGTGAAGCTGTTCATGTTAATTGAGAACATTCATTGGGAGTCTCCAAAAATGGGAACAAGATCCAATCTACTCAGTTTAGAGACCGACAATTGATTCATCCAGACAATTATTTGTATAGGTAGAATTCACCCGATGAATATTGCAGCCGTCGATTTAAACCTTCTGGTGGCTTTTCACGCCATGCTGGAACACCGCAATGTAACCCGCGCTGGCGAAGCCATTGGCCTGAGTCAACCCGCCATGAGTTCGGCTTTGCGTCGTTTGCGACTCTTGCTAGATGACCCTTTGTTCATTCGAGCTGGATTAGAAATGAAGCCCACACCCCGCGCTTTGCAGTTGAGCGCGGCGGTTAGGCAGGTTGTTCAGATGGTGCAAAGTGAGATATTGCAACCCACCCAGTTTGAAGCACGCTCGTCCGCTCGAACTTTCACGGTGCTGATGCCCGACATTGGTGAAGCTAATTTCTTGCCTCGCATCTTGGCCATGTTGACGCGCGATGCACCTCAATTGAAACTTTGCACTTTGGCTATGCCGCGACATGCCGCTGCCGAAAGTTTGGAATCTGGCGCAGCCGATCTGGCCATGGGCTACTTTCCAGATTTGCAGAAGGCGGGCTTTTTTCAGCAGCGCTTGATGCGCTCATCGCATGTGAGTTTGGTCAGAACAAAACATCCTGTGATTGGCGAGAAAATGAGCCTGGACGATTTCATGGCAGCCTCCCATGTGGTCGTCAAGCCCCATGGTCGCGAGCATGTATTTGAAAAACACCTTTTGCAACAAGGCATCACAAGACACGTGGTGCTAGAGATCTCCAATTTTTTGAGCCTGTTGCCCATCATTGAATCGACAGACCTGATGGCAACCGTGCCCCAAGATCTGGCCGACTTTTGCGTGCAACACGGCCAAGTGCGCGCAGTGCCTACGCCATTGAAAGCGCCAGTGATTGATGTTCAGCTTCACTGGCACCAGCGCCTGCAAAAAGACCCAGGCCATGCATGGCTGCGAAGTGCTATTCATCGGCTTTTTTCTAAAAATTGAGATGTAGATCTGTTTTCATGAAACTCCGTCAGAAATCTCTCCTGACCACCTGCGCTGTGTTTTGTAGCTCGGGGTGGGTTCATGCTCATGACGCCTTGCCAAGCCTAGCTCCGGTCGTCGTGACGGGGCATTATGACAACTCCGTAAGCTCAAGCAATGCAGCAAGCCAGGGTGTGATCGGACCCGAGCTTCTGCGAAACCGCGCGTTGCTGCGACCTGCAGAAGTTCTAGAGTTCATACCAGGCATGGTCGTGACACAACATTCTGGAGATGGCAAGGCCAATCAGTATTTCCTGAGAGGTATGAACCTCGATCACGGCACCGACTTCGCCACTGCGATCAATGGCGTGCCGATCAATATACCGACACACGCGCATGGTCATGGCTACAGCGATCTGAACATCTTGATCTCGGAGTTGGTCAGTCGAATTGAATACCGCAAGGGCCCCTACTTTGCTTCCGAGGGCGACTTTTCTTCAGCGGGCTCGGCCAACATCATTTACCGGACACAACTGGATAAGCCCTTCGCCGCAGTGACATTGGGGCAACGTGGCTATGTTCGCGGCGTAGCCGCTGGTTCGCGAGAAGTCTCCGAGGGGGTCACCCTGCTGACCGCTGTCGAGCGCATGAACAACGACGGGCCCTGGACCGTCCACGAGAGATTCCGAAAGCTCAACGCGCTATTGACCCTCAGCGGCGGGACACCGCGAGAAAACTGGAGCACCAGCCTTTCAGCCTATTCAGCCCGCTGGAACTCCACAGACCAAGTGCCGCAGCGCCTGATTGACGCCGGCAGCTATCAAGGGCAACCGTTCGGGCGGTTTGACAGTCTTGATCCAAGTGACGGTGCCAAGACAAGCCGCGTCAGCCTGTCGGGCAATTGGAGACGTTCGGAGAGCGATCAGATCACGGCGGTCCAGTGGTATGCCCTTAAATACGATCTTGATCTGTATTCCAACTTCACCTACGCCCTGGAGCGGCCTACCGATCAGTTTGCGCAGACAGATCATCGGACGGTGGTGGGTGGCAAGGCATTCAGAACCTGGATCACTGAATTGGGCCCTGGCCGTACGATGATCAATACGGCTGGCGTTCAGTTGAGGCAAGACGACATTAGAGTGGGTCTATACGACACCGCTCAACGGCAAATCCAGGCCACTGTCCGTGACGATCAGGTGCATCAGTCCATGCTCGGCGTCTACGGCCAAAACGAGATCAGTTGGAACAGCTGGTTGCGAACGATCGCTGGCCTGAGGGCCGACCAGCTCAACGTGAACGTGACCAGCCACTCACTGAGTGAAAACTCAGGGAAAGCCACCGCCTTCAAGCTTTCGCCCAAAATGTCATTCATCTTTGGCCCATGGAACAAGACGGATTTTTTCCTCAACACTGGCAAGGGGTTTCACAGCAACGATGCGCGTGGCATGACCACACGCGTGGATCCCAAGACCAGACTGCCTATCGACCGTGTCCCTGGGTTGGTCAGTTCCCGTGGGCAAGAAGTCGGCGTCAAGACTGAAGTCATTCCGAACCTGCAAAGCACACTGGCCCTGTGGCGCTTGGGCTTCGACTCCGAACTGGTCTACGTGGGAGATGCAGGAAACACCGAAGCGGGCAGGCCCAGCAAACGCACCGGCATCGAGTGGAGCAACCATTGGACGCCGGGAGAGCACTTCCTGATGGATGTGAACCTGGCTTGGACAAAGCCACGCTACACGGGTGATGGCCCCGCTGGCAACTCCATCGTCAATGCAACCCAGCGGGTTGCAAACCTCACGTTCGCACTCAGGAATCTGGGGCCGTGGTCTGGATCCCTGGGCATTCGGTACATCGATTCAGCCCCTTTGATTGAGAACAACAGCGTTCGCTCTTCCTCGAGTTTGACGACCAATCTGAGGGTGACCAAGAAGATATCCAAAGCCATCACCCTTGGGCTGGATGTTCTGAATCTGGCCGATCGCAAGAACAACGACATCAGTTACTACTACACCTCGCGAGTGGCGGGCGAGCCGCTAGCAGGCGTGAATGGGGTTCACGTGCATCCGGCAGAGCCTCGAACAATAAGATTGACTGCAAGAGCGCAGTTTTGAGATTTCAATCTTTCATTAGCGATCGCACCAGTCTTATTGACTTAGCATTGAAAATTTAATGGTGGGTAAATTGGTGGGTAGACAAGAAAAAAGCCCCGCAAGGGGCTTATTCATTAGTGATTTGGCGGGGCAGGCCATACTTCATCACAAACCGCCTAAGTTATTGATGGGCAAGCAAATCAAGCACTTGGTGTCCAGTTCATCTTTCTAAATATTGGGGCAGCGCCACTACCCATGGCTTTAGACCGAGAGATTCGCTAAAGCCCCTACTAGCGGATAAACCGCTTAATCAACTGATCCACGCGCTGCGGACATGAACTTGAGTTTGGCCAAGGTGTGTTCATCGTATTCGCGAACGGCAAAACAGGCTTGATGGCCTGTTGCCCGATGTCTACCAAAATCAAAGATCATCCGTTCGAAGTGGTCACCCAAGTCAACGTCGTTGATTGTGCGGTCCTATCAGGCCAAGTGAAGTCTCTCGATTGGAAAATCCGACGCTCCAAAAAGTATGCCGTAGTCTGCGCAGACGTTATGCTGCATGTCAGGGCCAAAGTGAAGGCTAGAACGAGACGCTAAACTGACACAAGCCACTAGCAATACGCAGGCCAATGCAATGGCGCCACCAAAGACTATGAATTTTCAGAATTTCTTCATCGCTGGGTTTTAGAGATGCTTGATTTTGTGTGTTTATTCGCCGTTGGTGATCTATTGATTTAATGTGGTTTTTATAAATTTGTTAATGAGTCAGCTTGTTGGCTGAAAGCGTTGAGCAGTCTGGGTGAGGGTGTATGGGCGGGCAACGATTTCTGGTACCCCAGTATGAGGAGCCCACCCCATACAATCTCGCCCAGCGACCTCAGCAAACTCAGAAAGAACAGCAAAAAACAGAACCGCCTACTCACCACCCCACACAGGCGGACGACGCTCAGCAAACGCCAGGGCGCCCTCTCGTGCATCCTTTGATGCAAGCACCGGCGCAGTGATCGGATCTTGCAGGGCAAACATGCGGTCCAGCGGCCAGTCGCGCTGTTCAACGATGACACGCTTGCTGGCAGCGACAGACATTGGGGCATTGGCAATCACACGCCGCGCAAGCGCGATGGCTTCAGGCAAGGCCTGGCCTTGCTCCACCACAGCATTGAAAAGGCCGAAAGGCGCCAAGCGTTCAGCAGAATACATTTCACCAGTCAGCGCCATCTCCATAGCAATGCGCTGCGGCACCAGACGTGGCAGACGCATCAATCCACCCGCAGCGGCAGCAAGGCCGCGCTTGACTTCAGGGATGCCGAAAGTGGCATTGCGTGCGGTCACCACAAGGTCACAGGCCAGCATGGCCTCGAAGCCACCAGCAAGGCAGTAGCCTTCGACGGCAGCAATCAAAGGTTTTTTAGGTGGCGTTATGACAATGCCAAAGATGCCGCGCCCTTCCACTCGAGGCGATTCTCCGCGCAGGAAAGCTTTGAGGTCCATGCCCGAGCAGAAGGTACCGCCCGCGCCAGTCAAGACGGCGGCGTGCAAAGCAGGGTTGCGCTCCATCTCGTCGATGGCTTCGCACACACCGTAAGAGACAGCGCGGTTGACTGCATTTTTTTGCTCAGGCCGATTGATGGTGATGATGACCAGGCCGTCTGAGTGTTCAATCAAAACTTCAGGAGTGTTCATGAGGGTGCCAATGTTGAGTCAAGTGGTGCCGTTTTGAGCAAGCGTGGCGATGCGAGCCGCATCGTAACCAAGTGCCGCAAGCACATCACCCGTATGCTGCCCAAGCGAAGGTGGTGGCGAGTTGATGCTTGCCGGTGTGCCAGAGAACTTCACTGGGAAACCCAGCTGCGGAATGCGGCCCTCGATCGGATGGTCTACATGCAACAGCATTTGACGCGCACGCATGTGCGGGTCGTCGAATGCCTCACGCATGGAATTGACCGGGCCACCAGGAATGTCGTTGGCAAAAAACAGGTCAACCCATTCCTGTCTTGTTCGCTGGCGAAAGACATTCTCCATCAGTTGGAACTGGCTCTCACGGGCATCGCCCTCGGGAAACTGATCTTCCTTCAGCTGTGGCACGCCTGCGAGATCGCAAAAGCGAGCCCAAAAATGATCCTCAAGCGCGCCCAGCGTCACATAGTGACCATCCTTGCAGCGAAAAATGCCGTAGCAGGGCGCGCCGCCAGTATTGCGGTATTCACCCCCCTTGGGCTCCACGCTGCCAAACAAGGGCTCCGCCGCATGGTAGGTAAGGAACGCCACAGCGGCGTCCATCATGGAGACATCGACGAACTGGCCTTCTCCTGTGTTTTGTCGCGCGAGCACGGCTGCCAGAATGCCCCAGGCGCCAATCATCGAAGCACCAATATCTGCGGCAAGGAGCCCAGGCACCATCGGACCTTCGCCCGCTTTGCCAAAGAGGGGCAGCGCCCCGATAACGCCAAGGTAATTGAGGTCATGCCCCGCAACACGCCGATAAGGTCCGTCCTGACCATAGCCGGAGATGGCGCAGTAAACCAGACGAGGGTTGATCTTCTTGAGTTCTTCGTAACCTAAGCCTAGACGGTCCATTACGCCAGGACGAAAACCTTCGACCACCACATCGGACTGCGCAGCGAGTTCGCGAAAGATCTTTTTGCCTTCCTCGTGCTTGAGGTTCAAGGTCATGCTTCGCTTGTTTCGGTTGCATAGCAGGAATGTGCCTGAATCGACCTTGCCCATTGGCGGGAAGCTACGCTGGTAATCGCCGCGTCCAGGCTCCTCCACCTTCAGAATATCAGCTCCAAGATCACCCAACAGTTGGGTGCAGAGGGCGGCAGGTAGCAGCCGACTTGCATCTAGCACTTTCAGTCCAGTGAGCGCACCGCGCAAATCTTTTGGGGTATGGGTATTGCGGTCACTGTTTGTCATGTGGAAGCTTTCCTTCGTGTGCCGCGGTGTTCGTGGCCCAATTGTTTGTCAATCTGATCAACACAGGCACGCGCCTCTGTCAATATTTTGCGCTCGTGCGTTTTGGTTGCGCGGGTGGACAGCACCGACACGTGCACTGCTGCAACAACGTTCCCCGTCCCGTCGCGTATTGGCAAGGCATAGCCCACCACGCCGGCCATGGCTTCCTCCTCGCTTCTCGAGAAGCCCACGTCACGAATGCGAGCGTATTCCTTCTTTAACTGCTGCGGATCGGTGATGGTGACGGGCGTCATTTTGGGCAGCTTGCCTGCAAGCGCATGAGCTTCGAGCCGCCCATCGAGTGCAGCAAATAACTTTCCAGTGGCAGTGCAGTGCATCATCAATGGCTCGCCCAGTCGAATGTCCAGTGAGATTCGCTGGTTGCCTAAAACACGGTCCACGTAAATGACCCGTTGGCCAACTCGCATGGCCAGGTAAACGTCGTCACCAAGTTCGCGCGCAAGGTCCTGCAGCGGCCGCCGTGCCACCGTGCGCAGGTCAAGCGACTGGACGGTGCGCAACGCAAGCGACACTGTGCGCGGACCGACGCCATAGCGCAGGTCGTCATCGATCGTGACCACCTCAGCGCTCACCATGGTCTGCAGCATGTTGTGCAGGCTGCTCACAGGTAGGTCTAGAGCCTGTTTGATTTCTGTCAGGCGCAAAGGGGTATTTCGCTCGGTCAGCAGCTTGAGGATGTCGAAGGTTCTCAGGTAGCGCTCTGGGCTCATGGTCGGTGCGGACTCACATTAAAAATTCGTAATTTCGAAACTAAATTCGAACGATGGAAATTATCTGAAGTCAGACAATCCGTCAAGCTGTTATAAAAAAATAACTTGCCGAGCAGACTCGGGGGCGTTACTATTTCCTAATTATGGAATATTTTTCCAAATTTCGAAATACTCAACATCTCAAATAATGCCATGAGCATGCCCGAATCCAGGACCATTCCGCTGCTGATCAAGGAGCAAGCCAGACGCTTCGCCAGCAATGAAGCGCTGATTGACGGCACGCGCCGCTATACCTATGCGCAGCTTCTTGATGAAACCAACAGCTTGGCGCGCGGGCTCCTTGCGCTTGGCGTGACGCGTGGCGATCGCGTTGCCATCCTCATGGGTAACCGAGCAGAATGGCTGATCACATTTCTGGCTATTCAGCAAATCGGCGCCGTGTCAGTGGGCCTGAACACCTGGTCCTCCGCTCGAGAACTCGAATACACCCTGTCGCATGCCGAAGTCAGTTGCTTGGTGGCTGCAGACCGGCTTCGCAGCCAAGATTTCCGCGCTGCCATTGCCGGCATCCGTGGCCGTGGCTCCCTGAACCGTTTGCAAAGCCTTGTCTGGATCGATGATCACTTGGCGCCTGCGGTGGCGTCTGAGCTCACCAGTGAAATTAGCGGCGAACTGAATGGCGAACTCAACTGGAGCGAACTGTTGCGCCGCGGTCAGGCCATAACTCAAGAACAGGTAGACATAGCAGCACATGCGGTGCAACCTGACGACGACGCTATGTTGTTATACACCTCTGGCTCCACCGCCGCGCCCAAAGGCATCCTGCTGCAGCACGGTTACTGGATCAGCAACTCCTTCCAGATTGGTGAGCGACAGCACGTCACGCAGCACGACAGGCTGTGGTTGGCAGTATCGTTGTTCTGGAGTTTTGGGATTGTCAATGCAGCGCCCAATTTGCTCACCCACGGCGGCTGCGTGGTGTTGCAAGAAAGCTTTGATGCCGGTGAGGCGTTAGCGCTGATCGAGCGCGAGCGCTGCTCCATTTTCTATGGCACACCCAACATCGTTCAAGCCTTGTGGGAGCACCCTAAGCGCGCGCAGTTCGACCTCTCCTCGCTGCGCAGCGGCGCCACCATCGGCACACCTGAGCAGGTTCAACGCACCATTGACTTGGGCGTGCGCGAGATCTGCAACATCTACGGTCTGAGCGAAACATATGGCAATTGCGCTGTGACGGATGCGCACGACCCACTCGCGATAAGGCTGCAATCTGTCGGCCTTCCTCTGCCTGGTGTGACCTTGCGCATTTGCCACATCGACTCGGGAGAGCCACAGCCTGCGGGCGAAGTGGGTGAGATCAGGGTTAAAGGACCAGTGGTCAGGGAATACCTCAAGGATCCAGCAAAAACTGAAGAATCCTTCGACGAAAGCGGCTTCTTTCGCACAGGAGACTTAGGCTTGCTCGATGCCGATGGCCGCTTGTACTTCAAGGGCCGCATCAAGGAAATGATCAAGAGTGGCGGTATCAACATCGCCCCCGCCGAAGTCGAAGAGGTACTGATGCGCCATCCTGCTGTCCGCACTGCTTATGTGATTGGCGTACCGCATCCGGGTCTGGACGAGGCGCTTGTTGCCATTGTCATTCCCGAAGCCGGACTGATACCTGTGCACGCTGAGTTGTTGGCATTCTGCAAGAATGAAATGGCCGCCTACAAAGTACCGCATCAGTTCCACTTCACCACCGAAATAAAGTTACCCCTGACCACCACTGGCAAAGTGCAGAAGGCTAGGTTGCATACACTTCTGCCAACCAACGGAGAGCCCAAACCATGAGCGAAGACAGCTTCTTGAACGAGCGCCCGAATGCCTGGGGTCGCTGGGGTGCAGAAGATGAAGCAGGCGCACTCAACCTTATTGGCCCCGCGCAAGTCAAGCGCGCAGCTGGCTTGGTGCAGACTGGCCAGGTGGTGCGGCTTGCACAACTTCTCTCTGACAAAACCCCTGTACCACGCCACCGTGCGGGGCTGCAACATTTCATGGGACGCGACGGCGGTGATTACGCTGCAGGCGCCAAGCGTCCCGGCGGTTTCCAGTTTGCAGAAGACACCGTGGTCATGCCTTTGCACATCGGCACCCACATCGACGCGCTTTGTCACGCTTGGTGTGACAGCCGCATGTTCAACAACTACCGTGAAGAAACCATGCGCAGTACCAGCGGCGCCACACGACTTGGGGTAGAAAAAATGCCGCCAGCCGTCACCCGTGGCTTGCTGCTAGACGTGGTCGGTTTGCGAGGCCGCCCCTTGCACGGTGGCGAAGTGGTCTCGCGGGCTGACCTTGAAGCCTGCCTTGCTGCTGCACAACTTCAGATCGAGCCCGGCGACGCGGTACTGCTGCATACAGGTTGGTTGGCCGCTCAAAAAGGCGTACACGATGTCGACTTCAATACAGAGCCTGGCATTGACCACGAGGCAGGTCTCTGGCTGGCGCAACAAGACGTTTCCCTCATTGGTGCCGACAACTACGCTGTCGAGGTGTTGCCCTTCGCAAACGGTACCGTGTTCCCTGTACACCAATGTGTGATCCGTGATTTTGGTATTCCTTTGCTTGAAGGTCTGCTGCTAGAACCACTGGTTCGCACTGGCCGACGCGAGTTCCTTTTTGTCGCCGCAGCGCTGCCCATCGTTGGCGCCACCGGTAGCCCGCTGACCCCACTGGCAATTCTCTGAAACACAAGGCCATGAAACCCCAAAACACAAACCCTGGACCACTGGCAGGCATCCGCGTCCTCGAGATTGCCTCGATGATTCTCGGCCCGCTGGCAGGCCAGTATCTGGGTGACCTCGGCGCAGATGTGATCAAACTCGAGCCACCTGAGGGCGATCTCACACGCTCAATTGGGCCAAGACGTTCACCATTGATGGGCTCGTTCTTTCTCTCCAGCAACCGCAGCAAGCGGAGTATTGTGGTCGACCTGAAAAAAGCTGAAGGTCAGGCCATCCTGCGCAGCTTGTTGAAAGACACCGACGTGTTGCTGCACTCACTCAGAACACCGGCCGCCAACAAGCTCGGCCTTGACTATGAAACGCTCAAGCAGATCAACCCAAGCATCGTGTACTGCCACGTCACAGGCTACAGCGACGAAGGCGCCTATGCAGGGCGACCAGCCTACGACGACATTGGTCAAGCGGCCTCGGGCCTTGCGCAATTACAAACTGCCGTAGCAGGTCAGCCGCGCTTCATGCCTTCTATCTTTGCGGACAAGATTGGCGCACTGCATGCCAGCATCGGCATGCTTGCCGCCATCGCGCACCGAACTGCCACAGGGCAAGGCCAGCAAGTTGAAGTGCCGATGTTTGAAAGCCTAGTGGCTTTCAACATGGCCGAACACCAATGGGGGTTCTGCTTCGATCCGCCCATCGGACCCATGGGCTATCAGCCCGTTAGCACTGCTGCACGGCGCCCCTACAAAACGAAGGACGGATACCTCGCATTGCTGCCTTATTCGGATGCAAACTGGCGCAGTCTGTTCGAACTTGCAGGTGAACCGCAAATCATGGACGACCCGCGCTTTTCTACCTTTGCTGCGCGGCAGAAGCACTTCCGCGAGGTCTGGGACGAAATCGAGCGGCAGGCGGCACGAAAGACCAATGCCGAGTGGCTTGCGCTTCTATCAAATGCAGACATTCCGTTTTCGGTGGTTAATTCGCTGGAAGACCTGACCCGCGACCCACACCTCGAGAGCGTCGGATTCTGGACAATCGCTGAACACCCAAGCGAAGGCCCACTGCGTTTTGCCGCTAGCCCAGTAGATCTGCGGACCTCTCCCATGCGCATGACACGCATGCAGCCAAACCTGGGTGAGCACAGTGCAGAGATCCTGCGTGAGTGCGGCTACGACGAAACATCCATTACAAACCTGACCGCAACTGGCGGCGCCTGCCGAGGCCAAGATATATGATCCCACGCACCATCTTCTCACCCGAGCACGAGTCGTTCCGCGATACCGTGCGCCGCTTCATCGAAACAGAAGTCACGCCACACCATGCAGAATGGGAAAAAGTGGGCCAGGTGCCTCGCTCACTTTGGAAAAAGGCTGGCGAACTCGGTCTGTTGTGCGTCAACGCGCCGGAGGCCTATGGCGGTCAGGGCGCTGACTTTCTTTACAGCGCCATCCTGATTGAAGAGATGGCACGCGCCGGTGCAACGGGTCCGACTTTTTACCTGCACTCGGACATCGTCGCGCCTTACCTTGTGGACTTTGGCACCGAGGCGCAAAAAGCCAAATGGCTACCGAGGATGGCTACTGGCGACGTGGTGGTGGCGCTGGGTATGAGCGAGCCGTCCGGCGGCAGCGATGTGCAAAACATTCGCACCCAAGCCATTCGCGATGGAGATGAATACGTGATCAATGGCCAAAAGGTCTTCACCACCAATGGTCACAGCGCAGACCTTCTGCTGCTGGCTTGCAAGACCGACCCCACGCAAAAAGCCAAAGGCGTGAGCTTGATCTTGGTTGAAACCGACCGGGCAGGCTTCACCCGTGGTCGCAAGCTTGAGAAGATTGGCTGCAAAGCCCAAGACACATCGGAGTTGTTCTTCTCAGATGTGCGGGTGCCGGTAAGCAACTTGCTTGGCACCGAAGGCGGTGGCTTCGGCATCTTGATGACCCAACTCGCGGGGGAGCGGCTCATTCAGGCCATCCGTGCCGTCTCAGCGTCGGAGGCCGCGATCGAGTGGACGCTGGCCTACGCGGTCGATCGCAAGATGTTCGGTCAAACGCTAGCCGACTTCCAAAATACTCGCTTCAGCTTGGCCAATCTGCACGCGCAGGTCCTCGCCCAACGTGTGTTTGTTGACCGCTGCATTCAATTGCATGCTGAAGGCAAGCTCGACGCAGTTGACGCTGCTTCGTGCAAGCTTGTGACAACTGACTTGCAGTTCAAGGTCATGGACGAGTGCCTGCAATTCTTCGGCGGCTGGGGCTATATGTGGGAGTACCCCATTGCCAGAGCCTTCGCCGATGCGCGCATGTGCCGCATTGGTGGCGGCACGGCCGAAGTGATGAAGCAGATCATTGCCAATTCACTCTTGCCGCGCGTGCGAAAAGTCTGACCCTGTGCAGCACCCCCATTGAGCCGCCCTTTCCCAAAAATTTTCCCTGAACCCATAACCTTAACAACTGGAGACAAGCCAATGCCCTCAAAACTTCACTTTCTTCTCAAATCCACCATCGTCGTGGCCAGCATCGCTACAGGCGTTTTCGCGCAAGCGCAGTCGAGCTGGCCCGGCACCTCGTCCGTCAAGGTCATCGTTCCGTTTTCTTCGGGTGGCGCCTCGGACGTACTCACTCGCACACTGTCCCAGCGCCTACAAGACAAGATTGGCGGCAACTGGGTCGTCGAAAATAGAACTGGCGCAGGCGGAAACATCGGCATGGAAGCTGTCAAGAGCGCAGCACCCGACGGCACCACCATCTCATCGGCAACCATCGGCACACTGTCGATCAATCAGTTCTTGTTTGCCAAGCTGCCCTACGACCCCGCTGTTGATTTTGAATATGTTTCAAAGATCTGGGAGAACTGCAACGCATTCGTCGTCGCACCGACCAACCCCGCGCGCAACGTCAAGGAATTTTTGGACTGGGCCAAGCAACGGCCTAAGGGTGTGAACTTCGGGTCAGCTGGCGTTGGCACAACCCCTCACTTGGCGGGTGAATTGTTCCGCGCACGCACTGGCATCCAGGCCGTGCACATTCCCTTCCGCGGTGCGGCACAGTCGATGCCCGCCCTGATGGCCGGCGACACCGATTTCGCCATCGATAACATCGCCAGCTACACACCCCTGATCAAATCAGGCAAGGTGCGCGCACTTGCCGTCACTTGCCCAGAGCGTTGGCCAACCATGCCAGAAGTGCCAACCATGGCCGAAGCTGGCGTGACAGACTTCGTGATCACATCATGGGGCGCTTTCGTTCTGCCAAAGGGCACACCAGCCGCCATCGCCACAAAGCTTTCTCAGACAATCGCCGAATTGGCAGCCGATCCAGCGCTGAAGGCCAAGTACTTAGAGATTGGCGCCATCATCAAACCCACATCACCGAAAGAGACGGCCGACTTCGCCGCCAGCGAGCGGGTGAAATGGCGTGAAGTGGTCAGGATCTCTGGCGCCAAACTGGACTGACATCCTATGAGCATTCGTGTTGCTGTCATTGGCGCAGGTGCAGCCGGTCTGTGCTCGGCAAGGCACCTGCTGAATCGCGGCGTAGAAACCGTGGTCTTTGAAATTGGCAGTTGCATTGGTGGTCTCTGGGTCTATGGCAACGACAACGGTCTCTCGCCAGCTTATGACTCGCTGCACCTGAACTCCGAAGCCAGAGTCACGGCGTACAAGGACTTCCCGTTTCCAGAGGGTGGTCCACTCTACCCAGACCATCGGAAAGTTCGCGAGTACTTAGAGGCTTACGCAGAAAAATTCGGTGTCACGCCGCACATCCGCTTTGGTTCGCGCGTAACGGAGGTTGCGCCTTTGGGGGCGGGGCGCTGGCGCGTCTCGCTGGCAGACGGCAGCAGCTCGGAGTTTGATGCCGTGGTGGTCGGTAGCGGCCACCAAGGCTTGCCATCCCACCCCAGCTGGCGCGATGATTTCACTGGCGAATATTTGCATTCGCACAGCTACCGCATACCCGAGCCCTTCAGAGGCAAACGGGTCTTGGTGGTCGGCATGGGCAATAGCGCGGTTGATATTGCGGCTGATATCTGTGTTGTCACGAAGTCTGCCACCATCTCGGCGCGTTCGCCGGTCCTGATGATGCCGCGCATGCTGTTTGGCGTACCCACCTCACGCGTACTGGGACGACTCGAAAAGCCTTGGATGCCCTGGCCCGTGCGGCGCACCATTCGCGAAGCACTTACCCGCATCGTGCATGGTCGTATGGAGCAATGGGGCTTTGTCACACCCAAGAGTCGAACCCACCCAACCAGTCACCCAAGCCTGATGTCGCATTTCGTGTGGGACCGCATCAAAGCCAAGCCAGGCATTGCATCGGTCAAGGAACAAGAAGTCACGTTTGTTGACGGCACGAGCGAGACCTACGACAGCGTCATCGTTGCAACTGGCTATCAGGTCGACCTTCCCTTTCTCGCACCTGAACTGAGGCCACTCAACGGACACAAGCTAGAGTTGTTCCTGCGGGTTGTTCACCCTGCCCATAGAGGACTCTATTTCGTTGGCATGTTCAACGTGGCTGGCGGCGGCAACATTCGCATGATGGACGATCAAGCCGAATGGGTGACCCAGCTTGTCACAGGTGAACTCGCACAGCCCGATCAGGCCACCATCAAATTCGGGATGGAAGAGGAGCAGGCATACCTGCGCAAGCACTACCCTGCGGCACCGCGTTATGCGCTGGAACTCGATCCCGTGTTCTACCGCAAGCAGCTGCAGCGCGAGTTCCAACGCGCAAGCGGTGCTCGCAACAACCCACAAAGGAACGCGAAGTGACACTGCGAGACAAGGCCTGCGTAACTGGCGTTGGCGAAACAACTTACATGCGAGGCTCAACCCAGAGCGCATTCGAACTGCAAATCGAAGCCTCGTTAAAAGCAATTGCCGATGCCGGACTCGACCCCAAACAGATTGACGGGGTCATTCCCATCGGCATCGTCAGCGCTACGGCAGAGGATTTCATCGACAACTTCGGCATCCCAGATCTGCGCTTTTCTGCCATCGTCCCTCATGGCGGCGCCAGCCCCGTCATGGCTTTGCAATGTGCGGCTGCAGCAGTCGCTGCGGGCGTATGCAATCACGTACTCATCGCCTTTGGTCGCAACGTCACAGGCGCTGCTGCAACCAAGGCAGGTGCGCGCATTCACACGATGCCGCAGTTCCATTACGTGACCGAATTTGAGTACCCCATCGGCAACGCTGCACCAGCCCAAATTTATGCCCCAATGGCACAGCGTCACATGGCCCTGTATGGCACCAAGGTCTCGCACTTTGGCGAGGTGGCAGTGGCACACCGACAACATGCATTGCTCAACGACAACGCAGTCATGAAAAAGACCATGACGCTGGAAGACCACGCAAATTCCCGCATGATCGCCGACCCATTTCGGTTGTTCGACTGCAGCTTGGAAAGCGATGGTGGCGCAGCTTGTATCGTGAGCTCAGCCGAGCGCGCGTCCGACCTCAAACACCGGCGTATTTTTATTTCAGGCACAGCGGCAGGACACCCAGACCAACCTGGCGCCATTACCCAACGGCCCGACATGACAAGCCTTGGCATTGCCAAGGCCGCACAGCGCGCTTTCCAGATGGCTGGTGTCACCCATGCCGACATTGATGTTGCCGAAATCTACGACTGCTTCACTTATGCGGTTATCCGTCAGCTTGAGGATCTCGGTTTTTGTAAAAAGGGTGAGGGTGGACCGTTCGTCGAGGGAGGCCGTCTGCGACTTGACGGAGCGCTCCCCACCAACACTCACGGTGGCCTATTGTCGCAGGCGCATGTCTGGGGCTTGAACCACATCGTCGAACTGGTGCGCCAGCTGCGCGGCAATGCTGGCAGGGCTCAGGTCAAGGACGCAGAAGTCGGACTGGTCACAGGCTATGGCGACCTCGGTGACGGTGCTGTTGCCATCATGCGCAGGGACTGAAAATGACACACGCATCCAACACCACCATGGCCGACACGCTGCCAAGGCCATCGCCCAAGATCACGCCGCTGTCAGCACCTTATTGGGAAGCTGCTGCACAAGGTCGCCTGCTGCTGCAAAAGTGCGCGAGCTGCGGCAAGGTACGCCACTACCCCCGCATGTTGTGCGACGCCTGCTACTCAAACAGCACAGACTGGGTCCAAGCAAGCGGCCGTGGCAAGGTTCACAGCTGGACGATCTGCCACCACGCATTTCACCCATCTTTCGTTAAAGATTTGCCTTACACCCTGGTCACCGTTGACCTGGATGAAGGCGTGCGAGCGTTGGGCCGTTGGCGTGGCACGGCTCTCTCCATTGGCGATGCAGTCCTTGCCGAATTCGAGCAGCGCAGCGAGGGACCTGAGTTGTTCTTCACTGCCGCAACCGGCACACCGTGATGAAAGCACCCGTCATGACACTTCCAGAATCTGCCATACAGCAGGCCACCGCAAGGCCGGTCTACGAACTGCTTGCGCACGACATCAAGGATGCAGGCGTAGAGGCAGTCTTCGGCCTGATGAGCGACGATACAGCGCTGCTGGTATCAAGCATCGACTCTCTTGGCGTTAGCTTTCACGGTGCTAGGCACGAGAGCGTGGCGGTGGCGATGGCCGAAGGCTACGCCAGCGCGTCTGGCCGCATTGGCGTTGCCATCGTCGGCCGCGGGCCGGCCACCGCCAACGCTCTGAATGGCGCCCTGTTCGCTGAGCGCAGCGGCGCCCGCGTCCTCTTGATCATGGGGGCCACGCCGGTTGCGCGGCCAAGCATCAACAGCCTTGGCCCCGACGGCAAACGCTTTGATGCCGATGCGGTTCTCAAGGCAGCGGGTTTACGCACCTTCACCGTCACCCACGCAAGTGCTGCGCGAGCAACGCTTGCCGCCGCCATGGCAGCGGCGCAAGACGGTCTTGCCGTTTTGCTCTTACCCACGGATGTGCAGCGCGCCTGCCCGGTGCTCGTCGAGGAACCATCGACTCGGCTCAGCCCACGCGCTCCGCGGCGTCCCACGCCCGGCTCACTGAAGGCAGCGGCGGCCTTGCTTGCCACCAGCAGCAAGCCTTTGATCATCTGTGGACTGGGTGCACACCAAGATGCTGCACGCCCACACATTGAGCGAATGGCTGAAAGCCTTGGTGCCGTGGTTGCAACCACCCTCAAGGCCAAGGACATGTTTTCCGGCTACGCCTTCAATGCGGGCCTCATAGGCTCGTTCTCGCACGCAGCAGGACGTCGTCTGTTTGATCAGGCAGATTGCATCATCGCTTTCGGTGCTAGCCTGAACCAGCGAACGACCAGCTATGGAGGCGCGATACAAGCGGGTGTGCCCGTGATCCAGGTTGACTGCGACCGCAGCCACATCGGTCGCTGGTGGACAGTCGATGTGGCCATGGTCTCTGACGTGCTGCCCGCTATCGAAGATCTGCTCAGCGCCCTGCCTGAGCGCAGCGCAGCCGAGAAGCCGTTCCACACCGAAGCCAACAGCAAGGCGCTGGCAAGCTTTGACCTTGCCAGCGAATTTCAGCCTGCGAACACGCCGCGAACGGTAGACCCGCGCTCGCTCACTTTGGCACTTGACCGGCTGCTCCCAACCAACCGCAATGTCGTTTACGACGCTGGCAACTTCTTCCAGGTGGTGCCTTACTTCAGCGTCCCTGGCCCCGCGCATTTCAAGACGTCGATCGACTCCTCATCGATTGGCATGGGCTTTGGTACTGCTTTGGGTTTTGCTCGCGCACGGGCAGCGCAGACCACTGTGTTGTTCATCGGCGATGGTGGCTTGCTCATGACGCTGGGCGAGCTTGAAACAGGTGCGCGCGAAGATCTTCCGCTTGTCATTGTGCTGATGAACGACTGCGCCTATGGTGCCGAGCTGCACTACCTCAAGGAGCGGAACATGCCAGTGGCCAAATCGCAATTTCTTGACATCGATTTCGCACCGGTTGCCGAAGCCTTTGGGTACCAGTCGTTCACCATCCGCACGTTGGATGAACTGCAGGCTATCGGGAGCACCTTGCGGGCAGCAGCGGGGCCGCTTTTCCTCGACTGCAAAATCAATGGTGCCATCGCCGCACCCTTTGTGCTTGAGGCACTGGAACATGAGAGGCGCAAGCCCTGACAACCATGTCGCAAGCGCCACTTTCCAATCATCCAGCCGAACAGGTTACCAAAGGCATGCGCAAGCTGATTGCTCAAGCCATCCCCTCGGCACACAACATTTTGCTGAGCAATCTGGTGCGAAGCGCTGGCGGTCTCTCGCGTGAAAACTGGTCGGTTGATGCAACCTGGACCGACGACACCGGTTCACACAGCCACCCTTTGATGCTTATGCGCGATGCGGCTGGTACGCTGTTGAACACCGAGCGAGAGCGCGAGTTCTCCGTGCTGAAGGCGCTGGCCCACACAGACGTACCCGCCCCCAAGGTGTTCTGGATCGACAAGCTTGGCAGCTGCTTAGGTTCACCCTCGGTCGTGATGGAGCGCATGCCGGGACACTGCGACTATATGGTCCTCAACGGTTCAGCCTCGCTCGACGTGCGCCTGACATTGGCAAGGGCCTTTACCGGCCTGATGGCCAAAATTCACGCTGTTGATTGGCAGGCGCATGGACTCGCCACCAGCCTAGGTCTGCCTGAATGCCCTCTAGGCAAGCCTAGCAAGCAAGTTCAACCAGAAAAGCCCTCACTGCAAGAGTTGGCTCACTGGGAGTCCGAGTACCGCAAAGCACAGCTCGAGCCGCATCCGGAACTCGACTACATCTTGGCTTGGCTCAAGCACCGTGCCCCGGCGGCGGAAGCCATCGTGCTGGTACACGGCGACTTCAAGCCGGGCAACGCACTGGTGGATGGCGGCTGCATCACTGCCAAGCTTGATTGGGAGACCGCACACCTGGGCGACCCATTAGAAGACCTTGGCTGGGTGACCAACCCCGTTCGCAAACGCGAGCACCAGATCACAGGTCACTGGGAGCGGCGCGAGATTGTCGCCGCCTACCGCCAGCTGACTGGTCGCACCGTGCGCGAAGCCGACCTGCTGTGGTGGAACGTGTTCTCGTGTTGGAAGCTGTCGGTTATCCAGCTCACGGCAGTGGCCGAGTTTGTGGCGGGACGCTACAACCGAGTGTTCCAAACCCCGTCATGGTTGTACCGACCGATGTTTCAGATGATGGAGGCAGCAGAGACAGCTGAGGTTTCAGAGACAGCGCCAAGCGCAGAGATCGAAAGGAGCCTGCCATGAGGCCAAGCATCGAAGAGCAATTGCAAGGCACCTGCCGAGTTCTTGAAACTGTTGTGGCGCCTTGCGTCAATGACCCTATGGCCCGCACTATGCTAGATGGGCTTATTGCCAACTTGCGCATGCTCACTGTTGCCTTACCCGCTATGCCAAGCTTCCTTCAACAAGACAACGAAACCACCGCGCAACTCCTATTGGTTTTGACCAACTCGCTGCCTGCCAATCTCCAAGCCCAGGTGATCGACACCATGAACAAACCCGATCCAGACCCCACCGATGTGGCGGCCCTCGATGCGTACAACACCAGCCTGCGCAATCTTCTGGCGCAGGCTGTTTGCATCGAGGGACTGTCTGCCGACCAACATCGCGCCATCGTGCAGCACATGAGCGAGCGAGCGTCTCGCGTCCCCATGCGCTATGTCGCAACATCGCCCAGCCCGCCATCTTCTGTAAAAACGTAAACCATGCTCACACCCCTAGACGACACACTCTGTCACCAGCTGCCCACCACCTTCGACCATGTTTGGACCAGTGACCCTCGCTGGTTTGATCGCTACTGGTTTGCCATTTACTCAAAGGATGGCAGCGTCGCCATTCAGATCACCATGGGTGCCTATCGCAACATGAATGTGCTGGACGGCGGCGCCGTGATGATCGTCGACAACAAGCAATACAACGTGCGCGTTTCGCGCTCGTTGGGCAGCAGCGTTGAGACTGTCTGCGGCCCACTGCGGGTGCGCCCCATTGAGCCGCTTAAGTCGTTTGAAATCAGCATTGCCCCTGGAGAGCATGCCTTGCACGGTGAACTGCGCTGGGAGTGTGTGGAGCCAGCCCACGAAGAGTACCCGCACTTCACCCGACTCCAATCGCGCACCGTTGAAGATTACCGGCGCTTTGACCAAATCGGCGTGGCCAGTGGCTGGCTGGAAGCGGGCGGTCGCCGCATTGAAATCGACCGCTGGTGGGCCTGCCGTGATCACTCCTGGGGCGTGCGCCGCGGCATGGGCGTGCCAGAGCCCGTGACTGGGCCCAAGATCACGCTGGCCGATAAAGGCCATGTGATGTCCTTTTTGTTCTTCTCAACCGACACCATGAGTGGTTCGCTGCTGTTCTCTGGGCGGGGAGATGACAAGCCATACACCACCGGAGTTGTCACAGACCGCCGCACGCAAGAGCGGTACCACGCTACCAAAATCGACCTCAGCGTCGACCTGCATGAAGGGACTCGGCGCTTCCGTCAGGCCAGCGTTGAAGCTACGCTGGAGGATGGCCGTGTAATGCGCATCAGCGTGCATGCACGCGGTGCGTCAATTGCGATGCAGGGACTGGGCTACAGCGGTGGCTACAACGACGGCAAAGGTCTCGGTGCCTGGCGTTCAGAAAACCTTCTTGAGACGGACGTCTGGGATGTCTCGCATCCGTCAAAAGTTGTCTACCCCGATGGCACTCAGAAGGAACACTGGCACCGCATTCAACCGGTGAGCCTGTCCGCCGATTTGAGCGGGGAGATCAGCGCAGGGATGGGCAGCATGACGCTCACCATCGCTGGCAAGTTGCCGCAACACCTGCAGCTGCAGTCGCAGCAAGCTAACGCCTAACAAGTGCGCATGACTGATATGGCCACTTCCATGCTCGCTGACTGCCTTCGTCCCGGTGACCGAGTCCTGATCGGTCAGGCCTGTGGTGAACCAGTCGGGCTGGTCGAAGACCTTTTTGAACTAGCGGCTCGACTGGGCCATCTCAACGTGTTCTGCGGTTACTCGCTTAATCCGGCTTGGGAGAATCATGTACCAGACAGCTTGCGCGTCACCACCTATTGTGGTCTGGGTACCACGGGCAAGCTACTGGCGCGCCAAGGGGCTCGGCTCGTACCGTCCTCACTGTCCCAACTATCGGCACAGCTGCGCTCACGAAAACTTGCAGTCGATGTTGTGTTGCTCCAAGTCTCACCAGCTGATGCAGAGGGCTACCACAGCCTTGGCTGCGCAGTCGACTACGCTTGGGATGCGGTCCAGGTTGCGCGCCAGGTGGTGGTCGAGGTGAATCTCAACATGCCTGCCACGCGCGGTGCCCCTCGCTTGCACAGCAGCAAGGTGCTGGTGGCACGCCAAAGTAATGCGCCCCTGCTTGAATCGTTGGTCGAAGAGCCAGGCGATTTGCAACGGCAATTGGCCCGACACGTTGCAAGCCTGGTGCCCGACGGCGCCACGCTGCAATTGGGCATTGGCAGTCTTGCTAGGGCAATTGCAGGAGAGTTGCAATCGCGTCGTGGGCTGAAAGTTCGTTCGGGGATGGTGGGCGACTGGTTCCTGAGTTTGCTCGCCAGTGGCGCAATTGACACAGCCTCGCCAGACGCTTGCTTGGGCTCATTGGCAGTTGGTAGCCAGCATCTTTACAACACGCTATCGTGCGACAGCCTTCTTGGATTTGCGCAGCCGGCTCTGCTGGCACAGCCCATAGCCGGATCGCCGATGATGGCCATCAACTCGGCCATTGATGTAGACCTGTCAGGGCAGGTGAATGCGGAATGGTTGGGCGAACGCTACGTGGGCGCTGTGGGCGGTCAGACCGATTATTTCCGTGCAGCACGCGCCTCTGCTGGCGGACTGGCAATTTTGGCGCTGACATCCAGCACTGGGCGCGGTGCCAGCCGCATCGTCCCGCACTGCAATCGTGTCACCTCCACCTATTGTGATTTCGATGTGATCGTGACGGAGCATGGTGTGGCAGACATTCGAGCCACCACACTGCAAGAGCGCTGCCGGCTGATCGCCGCCATTGCTTCTCCAGAACATCGAGAAGCGTTGTTGCAGGCAGGACAGAAGTGAATACCCATTAGCGCCTCAGAAAATTGGCGGAAACGGAGGGATTCGAACCCTCGATGAGGCTCTACACCCCATACTCCCTTAGCAGGGGAGCACCTTCGGCCACTCGGTCACGTTTCCAGCACTGGAAAATTATATCAGGCTTGGTCTAGGTCAAAAGCCTTGTGCAGGGCGCGAACGGCCAATTCCATGTATTTCTCATCGATCACCACAGAGGTTTTAATTTCTGACGTAGAAATCATCTGAATGTTGATGCCCTCTTCGCTCAATGAACGGAACATCTTGCTGGCAATGCCCACGTGGCTGCGCATGCCAATGCCCACAATGGAGACTTTGCAAATTTTGGCATCGCCCGTGACTTGCGTGGCGCCCAATGCGGGCATCACTTTTTCGTTCAACAAGTCCATAGTGCGCGCAAAGTCGTTGCGGTGCACCGTGAAGCTGAAGTCGGTTTTGCCGTCTTTGCTGATGTTTTGAATGATCATGTCGACTTCAATGTTGGCATCGGCCACAGCACCCAAAATTTGATAAGCAATACCTGGCTTGTCGGGCACGCCCACCACAGAAATTTTGGCTTCATCGCGGTTGAAGGCAATGCCGGAGACTACGGCTTGTTCCATTTTTTCGTCTTCCTCAAAAGTGATCAGGGTGCCAGACTTGGCTTCTTCGTGAATGTCGATGTCCCAAGGCGTGAAGCTAGACAACACACGCATGGGCACTTTGTATTTGCCCGCAAATTCAACCGAGCGAATTTGCAATACTTTGGAGCCAAGCGATGCCATTTCAAGCATCTCTTCAAAGCTCACTGTTTTCAAACGACGCGCTTCGGGCTCCACCCGGGGGTCGGTTGTGTACACGCCGTCTACATCGGTGTAAATCAAGCACTCGTCGGCTTTCATGGCAGCAGCCACAGCCACCGCCGATGTGTCGGAACCACCGCGGCCCAATGTGGTGATGTTGCCTTCGGGGTCGACACCTTGAAAGCCTGTCACGATGACCACACGACCCGCAGCCAAATCTTGGCGCACGCGCACGTCGTCAATTGATTCAATGCGGGCTTTGGTGAAAGCGCTGTTGGTCTTGATGGGCACTTGCCAGCCAGCGTAGCTCACCGACTGCATGCCTTCAGATTGCAACGCAATGGCCAACAAAGCAGAAGAAGCTTGCTCGCCTGTGGCGGCCAACATGTCAAGTTCGCGGTCGTAGGCGGTGTCTGTTTTGGCGGGGGCCAATTCTTTGGCCAAACCCAACAAGCGATTGGTCTCGCCGCTCATGGCGCTGGGCACCACCACCATTTGGTGGCCAGCCCGTGCCCATTTGGCGACGCGTTTGGCCACATTTCGGATGCGCTCTGTAGAGCCCATCGAAGTGCCGCCGTATTTGTGAACGATCAGTGCCATTTTGAAAAGTGAATAAAGGGAAATTTCAGCAAAACCTGTCGATTGTACTCGGGAGAACCCTATATTTACAGGGTTTGTGCGCTTAGCTCGCAGATGTCCAAGTCAATCCGACGCCCTCGCGGCGCACATAACCCCTGCCCACCTTGAGGTGCAATTGGTGGCCGCGCGTGGTGCAAGACGCAACTTGAGACACCAACTCAGCCAGTTGTGCCGCACTGGGCGTGGTTTGGTGCTGCAATTTCAACCAATGGCGTAGCACCAATGACTGCCTGGCCGAACTCAAGCGCTGAAGGTTTTTGATACTGGGCATGCCGCCCTCCATCACACCTGCCAAATCGGCTTGCGCCACGTCGTTCAATATGTCTTGCGCCTCGGCGGCATGCGATGCGCTGCGCGCAAAGGTCTCTCTAAATTGCGGAAAAGCTCGCTCCAAAGCAGGCAACAGTTGTGCGCGAATGCGGTTGCGTGTGAACTGCTCGTCTTGGTTGGTGGGGTCTTCTATCCAACTGACACCCGCTTGAACCAAGCACTCACGCAGCTTGGGGCCTGGCACGCTCAAAAAAGGTCGATGCCATTGCAAGCCATTTCGAGTCCATTGGCTGGGCATGCAGGCCAAACCTGGTAAACCTGCGCCGCGCGAAAGCGCCAACAACAAGGTTTCCACTTGATCGTCTGCATGCTGCGCCAAGGCAATGTGCTTTACACCTTGCAAATCCGGGTGCTGATGAACAGACTCACTTAAGGCCAGGTAGCGGGCTTTTCTGGCTGCATCTTCTGGACTTTGTCCCGCCTCGTGTCGGGCATTCACTTTGCACACTACCAAGGGCACTTGCCATTGCGCGCACATGGCGCGGCAGTGCGCTTCAAACAAATTGGCAGCTTCTTGCAAACCATGGTGAATGTGCACAGCCCTCACCTGACCAGGCCAGCGTTGAACGCAGGCCCACAACAAAGCAGTTGAGTCGGCACCACCGCTCAAAGCGATGGCCAATGGGAGTTCGGGCTGAAAGCCAGGCGGAAGCAATTCCGCGCCAGCAAGCGCAGAATTATTTGCTGACTTTGGTGTCGGTGAAACGGCCATAGCTTTGCAAACGCTCATAGCGACGCTCGACCAATTCTTTGGGTTTCAAATCGGTCACTTGGCGCCATGCATCGCCCAAAGCACGCTTGAGGAAAGCGGCCATTTGCGCATGATCGCGGTGCGCGCCACCCACAGGCTCGTTCACAATTTTGTCAACCAAATTCAAAGCCTTGAGGCGATGCGCTGTGATGCCAAGTGCTTCGGCCGCCTCTTCTGCCTTCTCAGAGGTTTTCCACAAAATGGAAGCACAACCTTCGGGGCTGATGACGGAATAAACAGAGTACTGAAGCATGAGCACCGAATCGGCCACCGAAATGGCCAATGCACCGCCAGAGCCACCTTCACCAATGATGGTGGTGATGATGGGCACTTCGAGCTGCGCCATCTCGAAGATGTTGCGGCCAATGGCTTCTGACTGGCTTCGCTCTTCTGCATCAATGCCTGGATATGCGCCTGGCGTATCGACAAACGTGAACACGGGCAGCTTGAATTTCTCGGCGGTTTTCATCAGGCGCAAAGCTTTGCGATAGCCCTCGGGCTTGCTCATGCCAAAGTTGCGCTGCGTGCGCTCTTTGGTGTCCCGCCCTTTTTGGTGGCCCAGCACCATGCAAGGCGAACCATTGAAACGGGCCAAGCCGCCCACAATGGACAAGTCGTCGGCAAAGTGGCGATCGCCATGCATTTCCACAAAGTCTGTGAAAATTTCGCGGATGTAGTCGAGGGTGTAGGGGCGCTCTGGATGGCGGGCAATTTTGGTAATTTGCCACGCTGTCAAATCGGAATAAATGTCCTTGGTGAGCTGCTGGCTCTTTTTGGTGAGCTGGTCAATTTCTTCTGAAATATCGACAGCCGACTCGCTTTGAACGTAGCGAAGTTCTTCAATTTTGCCTTCAAGCTCCGCCACGGGTTGCTCAAAGTCTAAGAATGTACGCTTGGCCAAAATGGGCCTCCTTTGTGGAACTCAATACTCAACCGGCAATGGGTCGAGCGACCGCCAAATATACCAAGTTGCAACTGTACTATAGGGTTGCCAAGCTTGGGCCACCTCGCGGGCGTCACTTCGGCTGACTGGCTCGCCTGAAAAATAATTCTTGCTGATGCCGTTGATCAAGCCCACATCATCGAGGGGCAAGATGTTGGGGCGCATGAGGTGAAAGATCAAAAACATCTCGGCCGTCCAGCGGCCAATGCCGCGAATGGCAACCAGTTCGGCAATGATGGCCTCATCGTCCATGTGCTGCCATTCTTTGACACTGACATTTTTGCCATGAAAGTTCAGCGCCAAATCGACCAAGTACTCCACTTTGCGAGCCGACAAACCAGCCGCGCGCATGTCGTCAACTTTCAATTTCAAAACACCTGCGGGGGTGATTTTTTTATTCAAAGCCGTAAATTTGTTCCAAACAGATTGAGCGGCTTTGACTGAAATTTGCTGACCCACAATGCTGCGGGCCAAAGTTACAAACGCATCGCCGCGAGAGACCAAACATGCATCGCCAAATTGAGGGATGATTCGCTTCATCACACGGTCTTTTTTAGACAAGTGTGCGCAGGCGGCGGCCCAATATTCGGGCGTCATCAGCTCGTCGGCTTGGCTCATTGAGCAGCTTCCCAGGTGGTGCCTGCGGCCGAGTCTTTGAGCACTATGCCCTGCTCTAGCAAAAGCTTGCGAATGCGATCGGCTTCTGCAAAATTCTTGGCCGCCTTGGCATCGGCGCGCGCTTGAATGTGGGCCTGAATGGCTGCTTCGTCTAGGCCAGCGCCAGCTTGCAAATAGGCCACGGGGTCGGTTTGCAAAATACCCAAAATACCCCCCAGGGCCTTGAGCAAGCCCGCTTGATCGGCTGACTTGCTGCGATTGACCTCACCCGCCAAATCGAACAGCACGGCCACTGCTTCGGGGGTGCCAAAGTCTTCGTCCATGGCAGCCTTGAAACGCGCCGCATAGGGGTTGGCCCAATCAATGGTCACTTGTGCAGGCGTGGCAGCTTGCAAGGCGGTGTAGAGGCGTTTCAAACCACCGCGCGCATCGTTCAAATGCACATCCGAATAATTCAAGGGGGTGCGGTAGTGGCTGCGAACCAAGAAAAACCGCACGGTTTCGGCGTCAAAGGCTTTGAGAACTTCGCGAATGGTGAAAAAGTTGCCCAAACTTTTGGACATCTTTTCGTTGTCAACATTGATGAAACCGTTGTGCATCCAAAAGCGCGCAAAGGTCTCACCCGTGGCACCTTCACTTTGGGCAATTTCATTTTCGTGGTGCGGAAACTGCAAATCGGCACCGCCAGCGTGAATGTCAAAAGTGTTGCCCAACATTTGGCAAGCCATGGCCGAGCACTCAATGTGCCAACCAGGTCGGCCCGGGCCAAATGGGCTGTTCCATTTCACTTCGTCGGGCTCAGATTCTTTGGCACTTTTCCACAACACAAAGTCAAGCGGATCGTCTTTGCCATCGAGCACCGCCACACGTTCACCCGCATGCAATTCATCAAGCGATTTGCCAGACAACTTGCCATAGCCCGGAAACTTGCGAACCGCGTAATTCACATCGCCTTGAGGGGTGCGATAAGCCAAACCTTTTTCTTCCAAGGTGCCAATCATGCTGAGCATTTGCGGCACAAATTCGGTGGCGCGCGGTTCGGCGGTGGGCCTGGCAATGCCCAATGCATCAAAGTCGGTGTGCATGGCATCGATCATGCGATCGGTGAGGGCCCGAATGGTTTCACCGTTTTCAACAGCGCGCTTGATGATTTTGTCGTCGATGTCGGTGATGTTGCGAATGTGGGTGACCTTGTAGCCACTGGCTTTGAGCCAGCGCTGAACCACATCAAAGGCCACATTGGAGCGAGCGTGTCCGACATGACACAAGTCATACACCGTCATGCCGCAAACATACATGCGGACATGGCCAGCCTCTGCGGGAGAGAAATCGGCAACAGCGCGGGACAGCGTGTTGTAAATGCGCAAGCTCATGAAATACTGTTTTTCTTGTTCGGGTGCAAAAAGGGGCCGCAGCCCCCTAATTGTTGCAAGGACTGCCTGAAAGAGAGGCCTCCGTTACAATTTGCCTCAGTATAAAGCCCAAACTAGCCGCTGACAAAGCCCCATCCAAATTCGATCTCCATGACCTCCCCTTGGTTTCTACTGAGAGTTTTCACAGTTGCGCTGTTTTTAGGCGGCAGCTTGGCTTGGGCCAATGACACCCTGGAGATTGAAGAACTCATTCGCAACAAACAGTGGTCGCAAGCGCAGCAAAAACTGCAGACGGCCATGAAACAAAGCGCCGCAAAGCCTGGCTCCGATACTTCGCCGCAGTGGCGCCTCATGAACAGCCAAATCTTGGCCGGGCTGGGTCAGTCGGCCAAAGCCATTGAAGAACTCCAGGCACTCATTCAAGAGTTTCCCGAATTGCCAGAGCCTTACAACAATTTGGGGGTTCTGTATGCGGCGCAAGGCAACTACGATGCCGCCATGACGGCCTTCATCTCGGCCATTCAAGCCCGGCCCAATTACAAAATTGCACATCAAAATTTAGGCGATTTGTACACCGCCATGGCCCAGCAAGCCTACGCCAAAGCCAAAGCTGTGCAACCAGCCTCCGCCCTGCTGCCCTTGCCTGCACCTGCTGCATCCACCACCACAACCAACATCCGCGCTGTGCGCTAAAGCCATGAATCCAAACCGAGTTCGCCGAACCTTTGCAGCCTGTTGCAGTGCATTGGCACTGTCTTTGGGCTTGGCCTTGATGCCTTTGCTAGGCCATGCGCAAGAGTCGCCCAAAGTCAAAATTACCACCAACATGGGCGAGATCATGGTGGAGTTGTACCCTGACAAAGCGCCCAAAACAGTGGCCAACTTCCTTCAATATGTGAGGGACAAGCACTACAACGGCACCATTTTTCACCGGGTCATTGCCAATTTCATGATTCAAGGTGGTGGCTACGACGCCCAATACAAAGAGCGCCCCACCCGCGCACCCGTTCAGCACGAAGGCCGTCAGGCCATGACAGCAGGACTTAAAAATCAAACCGGATTTTTGGCCATGGCCAGAACCAATGACCCCCAATCAGCCACGGCCCAGTTTTTCATCAACACCGTGGACAATGCTTTTCTAGACCCTACGCCCATCCCCGATGGCGACCCCGTTAAACGCTTTGAATACCGTGGGCAGGTCTATGAAAACGTGCCACGCGAGAATTTGCTCAACGCCCTACAACTTTTCGGTTATACGGTTTTTGGCAAAGTCACCTCTGGCATGGATGTCGTGGATAAAATCAGAACCACGCCAACCGGCATGGGCGGCCCTTTTAGAACCGATGTTCCAAAAACCCCTGTTGTCATTCAATCAATCACTTTGGTGCAATAACCATGAGCAATCCTCAAGTCGAACTTCACATCGCCGGCAAAGGCGTCATCCTCATTGAACTTGATGCCGAAAAAGCACCAATCAGCACCGAGAACTTTTTGCACTACGTGAACAAAGGTCATTACGACAACACCATTTTTCACCGCGTCATTCCAGGCTTCATGATTCAAGGCGGCGGCTTTGAACCCAGCATGGAACAAAAGCACTCCGATGCCGCCATTCAAAACGAAGGCAACAACGGCTTGAAGAACAACAAGTACACCTTGGCCATGGCGCGCACGCAGGCGCCTCACTCAGCCACGGCACAGTTTTTTATCAATACCGCTGACAACGAATTTCTGAACCACACAGCCCCTTCCTTGCAAGGCTGGGGCTATGCGGTGTTTGGACACGTGGTGTCGGGCACCGAGATTGTGGACGCCATTGAAGAAGTGAAAACCGGTCGCAACGGTTTTCACGACGATGTGCCCAAAGAGCCCATCATCATTGAAAAGGCTGTGGCCCTTTAAATCTCTGCGCCAGCACAGTTCATGACTGCAACCGTGTTGCCTTTTCAGGTGCTGCAAGCCCCTGAAAATTGGCGCACGGTTGATTTCATTTCAGACTTGCATTTGCAAGAACAAGACACGGCCACCTTCAAAGTGTGGCAAACCTACATGCACAATACAACCGCAGACGCGGTCTTTATTTTGGGCGATCTGTTTGAAGTGTGGGTGGGCGATGACGCCGTGGCCCATCATGTTTTTCTTCAACATTGCGCTTCGGTCTTGAAGTTGTGCGCAGCCACAAAACACGTGGCCTTCATGCGAGGCAACCGCGACTTTTTGGTGGGTACTTTCTTCCTCCATGAATGCCGTGTTCAGGATCTGCAAGATCCAACTCTTTTGAACTTTGCTTCACACAAAATCTTGCTCTCGCATGGCGACGCTGGATGTTTGGCCGATACCAGTTACCAAGAATTTAGGCACATGGTGCGCCAAGTCAATTGGCAATCTACATTCTTGGCCAAGCCTTTGTCAGAGCGCGAAAGCATTGCCCGGCAACTTCGGATGCAATCTGAATCGCTCAAGAAAGACCCTCAGACCCTTTACGCAGATGTCGATGACGGATGGACAGCGCAGTGGTTGGCGCAGACAGAGGCCACTTGCTTGGTGCATGGCCATACCCATCGGCCAGCTGATCACCACTTGGATTTGGGTTTGAGTTTGTCCAAAACCAGGCATGTGTTGAGCGACTGGGATGCTGCAGCCCCAAGGCCACGCGCAGAAGTGCTGCGCTGGCATTCAACTGGCAAGCATGAACGCGTCAGCTTGCTGGCTCAATGAGTTAACTTCTCAACAAATTTTTCAAAGCATTTTGCAAACGGCGCGCCACCTTGGGGTCGTGCGCAGACGACAAAACTGCCGTGACATCCAAGGCCCATGTTTGCTCGGGGCCAGGTTGATTTTTGCGAGTAAGCAATTGCAACTGCAGCGCTCGGCGCTCATTCAAATTTTCGGCAGGCGTAGGCACTTCAGCCGCCATTTCCAAGCGCAAAATAGATTCACTTGCTGATGCTTTGGGCGCTTGGCCAACTGCTTGCGACCAAGCAGCTCTGGCAGCGGCATTCACATTGCGCCCCAAATCGGCCGCAGAAGGCACCAAATCTGATTGGCGTTTTTCCCATGCTACCAACAAGTTGGTGAGAGATTCTCCGTGGGCTTGGGCTGCCAATTTGCGCAGCGCCATTTCGGCGTGCTCCATGGCGTCGCGTTGCGCTCTGAAGGCGGTGTCGCTCAAACGCGGACCGCGGTCGGGACGTTCGAATCGATCACCAGCCTTGTCGCCAAAACCACCACGGTCAGAACGCGGTGCACCTTTGCCATCGCGGCGATCGCCTGGGCCTCGACCTGCGGGTGCAGGAACCGATTTCTTTTGACCAGGTCGGTCATCGCCCCGCATGGCCACCAAGGGCCGAGCAGGTTTGGGGGGCGCTTCAGACTTCACCGGCTCTGAGGATTCTGCAATGGCCTCAGGCGCATTGACGCCAGGCTCGGCAGGGGTTGGAGCTGCCTCTTGAGCACTGGCATTGTTCGCTTGAGCCTGCCCTTTCAATGCCGCATCCAATGCCGCCATAGCCGCCTTGATTTTCTGAACATCGCCAGATGCGTTGGCCGCTTTCAAAGCATTGGAGGCATCCAAGACCAGCCTGTCGTGCGCAGACATGTTGGCCGCAGGGGCTTGCTCACGAGCCACTGTCTTGCGGCTAAAGGCCTCGTCAATGGGTTTGCGGAAAGCTTCCCACATTTTTTGCTCAATGCGGCGATCCATGGGCACACTTTGGGCTTCGGTTTGCCAGCTTTGCTGCAAAGCTTTGACCGCATCGACCCGCAACATGGGCGCAGCGCCAAGTTGCTCGGCCTCAGCGATCAAAGCTTGACGGCGTTCGGTGCTGGCTTTTTGAGCAGCCTCCAATGGTGCCGCAGCACTGCTTAAAGCTTGCTTCCACAGCGGCTGCAATTCTGCAAATGCTTTCTCACTCAAATGGCCCGCAGAGCGCCAACGGTCGCCAAACTGGTGAAGTGAACGCAATTGCATGCGCCAATCTGAATTTTGTGCGTTGGCTTCACCCCAAGCTTTGACCTCTTCAATCAAAGCAAGTCGTTGAGCACGGTGCTCGCTGGCTTCGTTTTTGATTTTATCCAGCCACGCCTGCACCACTTTGTAGGCTTGGTTGCAGGCTGCATCAAAGCGCTTCCACAAAGCGTGGTTGGGTAGCCCGCCTTGATCGGCTTTTTTCCATTCTTCACGCAATTGACGCAATGCGTCTTGCATCTTGCGGCCACCCACAGTGGGCTCTAGTTGAAACTCTTCTGCACTTGGCACTTTGGCTTCAGAGCCTGATTGATTGGCGACCGTAGGCACTTGAGCCACTTCGGGTTCAGCTGCGACTTGTGTTTCTTCAGCGGGTGGTGTGGGCTCAGGCGCTTCTACCGGCGCTTTCAATGGCACTTTTTTGAACAGGCCTTCCGCCTTTAAAACCAGCGCCAAACGCAGTTGATCGGCCACATGACGTTGCCAGCCTTGAGACTCACCCGCAGCGATCAAAGCTTCATGAACCTTCAGGTCCATTTGGGTGTCCATGTTGCGGCCATGCTCTTTGAGGGCTTGCTTGAAGGCCAACAAGTTGGCTTCGGTGTTTTCTGCGGCCAACAAGGTCATGGCACCGGTCACCACCTGATTGGCTGCTTCACGCAATGCCAAACGCTGCGCGGGGTCCATTTTGGTGTTGCTCACTTTGGGCGCTTTGGCAGGCTGGGCAGGCTTGGCTGTCTTGGCTTCATCAGTCGTTTCTGCAGCGCCTTCTACCGTCGTTGCAGGTGCCTCGGCCATTTGGGTTTGTCCCGTATGACCAGACTGGCCAGTCTGGCCAGACGGACCGCCTCGAGCCAAGCGAATTTCTTCAGCCCACACAGGCACAGAAGGCATGGGTTCGTTGGCATCGTCACGAGCCGCTTTGGCTTGAAAAAGCGCCGCCTCAAAGGCTTCCCAAACACTGCCTAACTGGTGTTGAGAGGCTTCAAGTTGAGGTGGAAATTTCAAATCAACACTGTGCCATGAGGTGTCTTGTGTAAGGGCGTGGGCTTGTTTTTGCCAGTGCGCTACATCAGACTGCAGCAACTCGTTGGCAGCGTCTGCCTCTTTCAGGCTTTTGGTAGACAAAACTTCAATGCGCTGCGCCAACAACACCGCGGTTTCACGCTGCACCATGACTTGGTGCTGCAAGTCTTCAACCGCTTTGATTTTTTCATTCAATTGCAATTTCAAGCTGGCCAAGGGCTCACGCGACAAAGGCGCACCCGCTTTGGCGGCATCTCTTTGCCATGCCATGGCATCGGCTATGTTCAGGCGAGAAGCGGTCAGCATGGCATTGGCACGCTCTGCCCACTCAGCTGCCAGCACGTCTTGCCCGTGTGAGCGCTTGAGCTCATCTAACTTTTCGCGCAGCACTTTGGCAGCGCCTTTGTCCCTGGACGATATTTCTTTATAGACCAGCTGCAAATCTTCTTGTGAAGGATGGGTCAGGAGCCATTCGCGTAATTTGGCAGCGCGCTCGCCCGATGTTTGAGCGACAAAAGCGCCTCCCGTCAAGTTGTCTAAAGCTTGAACATCGGAGGGTTTAGGAGATGAAGGAGTCACAGTCACAACACAAAAAGATAAAGAAGCTATTTTCACCGAGGATGGCCAAGCTCGATATACCGAAAGCATCTATTTTTGATTATTTTTATAATATCGAGTTCTGCCACATCCACCTTCACCGTGCACCAACCCGCCCTTCATGAAACTGCAAGCCAATGGACTGTTCGTCTTTGGCGAGGCATTCAGACGTTTTCAGGCGACATTGCGCGGGGCTTTGTGAACATCTCGCACCACAGTTTTGCACTTTTGGGCTTGATGGCTTTGATCTTGAGCATGCTGGCTTTGGCTCGGCCGGAAGTTCGAACCTTGACCATTCAAAGCGTGCAAGGTTGGCTATTTACGCGTCTGCACATCACAGAAGCTGAAGATGAGCAGCAGCAGGTATTGCTTCGAAGTTTTGCTGCACCCTCGACCGACCTCAACCCCACACAAATGGCCTTGGTTCAAGCTGTGCGGAGCAAGTACAGAACGGCCCCCGAACCTATGAATGCCTTGATGCTGGAGGTCTTTGACTTGGCCGATCGGTCTGCACTCGACCCCACCCTCATTCTGGCCGTGATTGGGGTGGAGTCCAACTTCAACCCCTTTGCCAACAGCACCTCGGGAGCCAAGGGTTTGATGCAGGTCTTGCAGGAAGTGCATTCTGAACAATTCACCCCCTATGGCGGGGTCATGGCTATTTTTGACCCGAAAACAAATCTGCGAATTGGCGTGAAAATTCTCAAAGAATGCATCGCGCTGACTGGCAGCGTTCAGGAGGGGCTGCGCCTTTACAAGGCAGGCGAGGAGTCGGTTGCCACCGAAACGGATTACATCTCCCGAGTGCTTGCCGAACAAGCTCGACTCAAGGCCGCACTCCCCAAAGTAGCCCCAAGCCCCCAAGCAAGCTCCAAAAAATAGCGGCCAAGTGAAGCAGCCGCTGCAAATGCGCCAGCAAATTCAGCCTTTTTGGACAGATGAAGGCCCTCCTCGGCTACACTTGCACTGTACGCAACTGGCGATAGGAGCCTGGTCTTGCTCAACTGGCAAACCAAGCTCTGACGTGGAAATGGATGACCCTTGCGTCATCCTCAACCACTGGGAAGCGTGCACCTTGTCCGGCACCTGTTGGCTCAAGGTTTCAGCCGTTCGCCTGGGCAGCCCTTGCCAAATTGCGGCCTTTTGCGCCTCTGTTTAGCAAGGAACCATCCTTTGAAGGCCTGCCATGTATTCAAGAAATATTCTGATTGAACAAACCGATCCCGAAATTTTTGCCGCCATCCAGGCAGAAAACGCCCGCCAAGAGCATCACATTGAGTTGATCGCCAGCGAAAACTACGCATCTCCTGCGGTCTTGGCAGCCCAAGGCTCGCAACTCACCAACAAATACGCCGAAGGTTATCCTGGCAAACGCTACTACGGTGGATGTGAGTATGTCGATATCGCTGAGCAGTTGGCCATCGACCGCATCAAACAAATCTTTGGCGCCGAAGCAGCCAACGTGCAACCCCATTGCGGCGCATCTGCCAACGAAGCGGTTTTTCTGGCTTTCTTAAAGCCCGGCGACACCATCATGGGCATGAGCTTGGCCGAAGGCGGTCACCTCACGCACGGCATGCCCCTCAACATGAGTGGCAAGTGGTTCAATGTGGTGAGCTACGGCCTCGATGCCAACGAAGCCATCGACTACGACGCCATGGAAAAGAAGGCGCACGAATCCAAACCCAAGCTGATCATTGCCGGCGCCTCTGCCTACAGCTTGCACATCGACTTTGCGCGTTTTGCCAAAGTGGCCAAAGATGTGGGCGCTATTTTCTTGGTCGATATGGCGCACTACGCTGGCCTCATTGCAGCCGGCGTCTACCCCAACCCAGTGCCCCACGCCGACGTGGTCACCTCCACCACCCACAAGAGTTTGCGCGGCCCCCGCGGCGGCATCATCTTGATGAAGGCCGAGCACGAAAAGGCTATCAACAGCGCCATCTTCCCTGGCCTTCAAGGCGGCCCACTCATGCACGTCATTGCGGCCAAGGCCGTTGCTTTCAAAGAAGCCATGGCACCTGAGTTCAAAGCCTACCAACAACAAGTGATCAAAAACGCTCAGATCATGGCGGAAACACTCACCCAGCGCGGCTTGCGCATTGTGAGTGGCGGCACGCAAAGCCATGTGATGTTGGTCGACCTGCGATCCAAAGGCATCACTGGCAAGGTGGCCGAAGCTGCACTGGGTCAAGCGCACATGACCATCAACAAAAATTCAATCCCCAACGACCCCGAGAAACCCATGGTCACCAGTGGCGTGCGCATTGGCACACCCGCCATGACCACCCGTGGATTCAAGGACGAAGAGGCTCGCATCACAGCCAACCTCATTGCCGATGTGCTCGACAACCCCAACGACCCTGCCAACATTGAAGCCGTGCGCGCCAAAGTCAACGCTCTGACCGCACGTTTCCCTGTTTACAAATGAAGTGCCCTTTCTGCAGCCATACCGACACCCAAGTGGTGGAAACACGGCTGGCTGAAGATGGCGACCTGATTCGCCGCCGCCGTCAATGTGCGGCGTGCGAAAAACGCTTCACGACCTACGAGCGGCCAGAGGTTAATTTTCCGGCCATTGTCAAAAAAGATGGCCGGCGCATTGAGTACGAGCGCATCAAACTGCGCGCTAGCATGAACTTGGCTTTGCGCAAGCGCCCCGTGAGCACAGAGCAAGTCGACTCAGCCATTGAACGTATTGAAGAGAAGTTGCTCAACTTGGCCCAACGCGAAGTGGCTTCCAACAAAATAGGCGAACTGGTCATGCGCGAGCTTAAGAAACTCGACAAGGTGGCCTACGTTCGCTTTGCCAGCGTGTACCGAAGCTTTGAAGACATTGACGACTTCAAATTGCTGGTGGACGAGGTGAGCAAGTAAGTCAAGGGCATCAAAGGCAGAGTGCCATTTGCCCTTTGTCTAAGCGGGATCTGCCCACCGCATTGACCACCAACAACCAGGCCTCCTCGCCACTTGCCCCGCGGGCGCACAGCGTGATTGTTCCGGCTTGAAACGCACCATTCAAAGTCAAGCTTCGGCCACTGGGACCAAACGACACATACCTGGCCACTGTGGCATTGCCCGTGGCCGAAACACTCGCGTGCAAGCGCGCTCGCTGTTGTAGCAAGGTCTCACCGGTGTCCCACAAACCATTGCTATTCACATCTTCAAACACCAACCAACCCTGATGCCAAGCAGATGCGCTGCCACTTGTAGCACACGCTGTAGGCAGTGTGGCTCTTGCGCCTGCATCAAGGGCTGCAGCGCACAACGTGACGCGCATTTCACGGCGCAGTGCTTCGGTTCTGGCGCTGAGCACATCACTCAACAATGCTTGCGAAGCCGCTAGTACTTGAGCGCGAACTTGCAATGACTGAAATGAAAAAACCGCAGTGCCACACAGAATGGCCAAAACCAACAACACAAAAAGTGTTTCGATCAAACTGAATCCAAGAACACGCCAAGAATTGGTCATGCCAAGAGTTTTCACGGATGCCACATCGAGGCACTCACATTGCCTGTCAGTTTGAGGTGGCTGCAAGCCAATGCCACTTGTTACTTGGTTTGGCATGACATGCTCCGCCCATGAACGCTGTACTCAAGCCCCCATTGGCCTTCTGCCGTAACGCAGGCTTTACCCTGATCGAATCGCTCGTGAGCATTGCGCTCATTGGCATTTTGATGGGCATTGCTTTGCCTCAGCTCGAGTTGCATTGGCAAACAAGCCGACGCCAAGACGCCCAAAACTCGCTTCTGCAATTGCACTTGCGCCAATTGCAATGGCGAGGTTTGCACCCCGAATATGCCAGCTCATTGACTGAGCTCAGTTGGCCGGGCTCGCATTCCCTGTCCCAGCATTACATTTTGAATCTCCAAAATAGCCATGCGCACGGCTACATTCTGCACGCCACAGCAGTTGACATACAAAGTCGGGACACCGCTTGCAGCTCATTGAGTCTTCACGTTTCTGCCAACGCCCAGTTGCTGCGCACCAGCAACGCATCGGCTTTGAGCGATGTTGGCAACTGCTGGAAATGGTGAAAAACTAAATGGTGAATTTGATGGTCGGCATCGCCATTGGCTTGAGTGTGCTGGGCGCAGCCACGTTTTGGGTCAATTTTCAATGGCAACACAGCAAACAAATTTTGCAAAGCAGTCGTGCACAACAAGAAGGCAGTGTTTTGATGAACACCCTGGTGCACGACCTTCGACGCGCCCATTTTCACAGCAGCAGCTTGGTCAACAATGGTACGCAAGACGCCCATTGCCCCAGCCAATTTTGTGGTGCACCTGAAGATTTTGATGTGTCTGCAGGGCAAATATTGTTCAGCATAGATCGCAATGAAAACGGCATCAAAGAAAACAATGAGTGCAGCGGTTTTCGCTTTGATACCCATCAAATTCAAATCAAAACTTCTTGCAAACCAGTGGTTTGGACCGCACTCACCAAACTTCAACCGGGGGAAATTTTGGCTTTTGAAATTCAGCTCCAATGCGATCCTGCCTCGCGCAGCCAAGTAGTCAACTTGGACATGGCCATTCGCAGCCAAGTGACCTCCGACAAAACTGCCACATCATGGCAACGACAGGTGAGGTTGCGCAATGCAAGCACCCGAGCTCGCCATCTTGGCCCCCCTTGCCAGAGCGCTGGCACATGAAGTCAAATCGTGGCATGGCCACCCTTTGGACGGCCAGTTGCTTGGTCTTCATCACCAGTTTGCTGGCATGGATGACGCTGCAGTCTGTGATGTCAGAAACCAAGCGAAGCCAGAACCAGTTGCACACTGCCCAGGCACTCGCCATCAGTGAGTCTCTGCTAGAAACCAGCATTGCTCTCATAGACAGCACCTACTCGGGGCAAAACGTGGCCATTGACGCCGCCTTTTGGCGCAATGCCTCCCAAAGCCAATGCCCGCCTAAGCATGCCTCGTTGCAGTGGCAGTGTTTGAGGTGGACCGGTGCCATGAGTCCCTTTGACAAAGGCATTGCCGCGTTGGCCTGGCCAGATTCGATCGACACCTCCAACTCATTTGTGCTCTTTCTGAGAGACGTGAAATTGGCGCCGCACAAGGTCAAAATTTGGGTTCAAGTGAGTTTGAATACCGAGCAGGCAGGGTCGGGTAGCCGAGCCACGGTACAGCAAAGTGTTTACATCCCCATCAGCTCACCTTGGGTGGCACCTGAATTACAAACACCACCGCCAATTGACACGAAGCCATGCGTTCCAGTGGTGTGGCAAAAGTTATTTGGCAGCACCTCACCCGCTCAACTGAAAGCCATTTCAGAAGCTCAAACTCAAAGTGGTTTGAGCAGCCAAACAAAACCCAGCCGATCTGTCTATTGGATCGACAGCCCGCTCACTTGGACACAAAGTTTGGGCACTCAAGGCGAGCCTGTGGTTTTGATTTTCTCAAGCCTGGCTTGCGCTGTGCAATGCCCTGAAATTGCAACTCAAGCAGCCATCACTGGCTTGGTTTATTTTCAAAGTGCCAATGCATGCCAGAACCCTGTACCGCAGCTCTTTGTGCAAGCTGAGGCAGCGCGTTTTGAATGGCCCACGGGCATTGATGCAACGCGTGTTCAACGGGTTTCTGGGTCTTGGAAAAATGGGGGGCTCTAGACAAGGTGCTCCGCACGGGTTCACGGTGTTGGAGGCCGTCTTTGCCAGTGCCATTTTGGCTATTGGGCTGTCAGGGGTCTTTCAACTCAGCGCTGGCAGCATGGCCGCCAACCAATCTCAACGAAATTTGGTTTTTGCCAGCGGCTTGGCACAAAACCTTGCGGAGTGCTGGCAAGTGAACACCGCCATTTGCCTTTCTCAGTTTCAAGCTTCACAACTGGCCGATGCCTTGAGCAACGAAGCTGGCGTTCAATTTGAAAGAAGTTGGCTGATTACAAGCATCTCAACCTCAAGCAAAGACCCTCAGCTGCTTCAAAATTTGCAAATTTCTGTGAAATGGCCACGCCAGGACAAAATAGGCAGCTCAGTCGAATTGCATTGGCACATTCGACGCGCCAGCACCCCCACTTGGGTTGGCCTTTAACTTGTCGTATCCTTGGCAATTGTCTACACCCTCATTGAGCCCCATGACCGTCAGCCCCTTCATGCTGCAAGCCCTGAGCTTGGCCGACAAGGCCCTGCGCATCACTTCGCCCAATCCGAGGGTGGGTTGCGTCATTGTGGATGCCCAAGGCCAAGTTTTGGGCCAAGGGCATACGCAACAAGCGGGCGGCCCACATGCCGAAATTGTGGCTCTGCAAGATGCAGAAAGTCGCGGCCACCGTGTTGAAGGTGCCACGGCCTATGTCACCCTCGAGCCCTGCTCTCACCATGGCCGCACTGCACCTTGTTGTGATGCGCTCATTCAGGCCAAACTGGGCAAAGTGGTGGCGGCTCTGTCCGACCCCAACCCCTTGGTTGCCGGCCAAGGCTTTGACCGCTTGAAAGCGGCTGGCGTTGAAGTTGAAGTGGGCCAAGGCGCAGCGCTTGCAGAAGCACAAAATCCAGGTTTTTTGAGCCGCATGAAGCGTCAAAAACCTTGGGTGCGCCTGAAAATAGCCGCCTCCTTGGATGGCCAAACAGCCCTGCAAAACGGCCAAAGCCAGTGGATCACCAGCCCTGAAGCACGCGCGGATGGTCATGCTTGGCGGGCTCGCGCCTGTGCCATTCTCACGGGCATTGGCACGGTGCTGGAAGACGATCCGCTGTTAGACCTGCGCCTTTGCCCCAACCCAGACTTGCCACCCCGCATGCCACATTTGGTCATTGTGGACAGTCAACTGGAAACGCCGCTGTCTGCCAAATTGTTTCAACACAGCCAACCCGGGGCCAAGACGCCCCGAAAAGTTTGGATTTACGCCGCCAAAGACCACCCTGAAAAAAGGCAAGCCCTCGAGGCTTTGGGCGCTCACATCACCCTGCTTCCCAACCCCCAAGGCAAAGTCGATCTGCCAGCTCTGATGTCAGATCTGGCCCAGCGAGAAGTGAATGAGCTGCACGTCGAGGCGGGTCACAAGCTCAATGGTTCTCTCATTCGAGAGGCTTGCGTCGATGAATTTTTGGTTTATTTGGCGCCCAAAATGCTCGGAATGGGCCAAGGCATGGCCCACTGGGGGCCACTGCAAGACTTGTCACAGGGCATGTCACTGGTCTTCACCGAAACACAGTTAATCGGAAAAGATTTGCGGGTTTTAGCCAGGGTCCAGGCCTAAACAGGCACAATCCCTGCGAAAATACGCCCCATGTTTACCGGAATCATCACCGGCGTGGGGCGTATCGCCGCCCTCCACGACCTGGGCAGCTCTTTAAGCCATGGCAAGCGACTCACTCTCGAGGTGCCCGCGGGCTACCTGGACGACGTCGGCCTGGGCGACAGCATCGCCATCAACGGCGCCTGCATGACCGTCACCTCCTTCAACCTTGCCGCGCATCAATTCACCATCGATGTATCGGCCGAGTCGCTCGACAAAACCTGTGGCCTCACCCAGCTTGGCAAGGTCAACTTGGAAAAAGCGTTGCGCGCTCACGACCGTCTAGGCGGCCACATTGTGTCGGGTCACGTCGATGGCATTGGACACGTCACGCACTTTGCGCAAGTGGGCGAGAGCTGGGAGCTGCGCATTCAAGCGCCTGTTGGCATGGGCAAATACCTGGCCTACAAAGGCTCTATCACCATCAATGGAGTCAGCCTTACTGTGAACAAAGTGGCCGACACGGCAGATGGCTGCGAGTTCAGCATCAACCTCATTCCACATACCATCGAGAACACGGCCTTGGGCACTTTGGAAAAAGGCAGCCGGGTGAATTTGGAAATCGATTTGATCGCACGTTATGTGGAGCGCATGCTCAGCAACGATGCGGCCAACCCATCAGTTTCGCCAGCCCTGCAGGCTGGCAAGTCTTCTTGAAAGTTGTGACATGACGACGAATTCTGGCAGTCCCTTGACGCCTGTGCAAATTTCTCCGGTAGAAGACATCGTCGCTGACTTGCGCGCTGGTCGCATCGTCATTATGGTGGACGACGAAGATCGCGAAAACGAAGGCGACTTGCTCATTGCCTCCGACCACATCACACCAGAGGCCATCAACTTCATGGCCCGCTTTGGTCGCGGCCTCATTTGCCTCACCCTCACCCGCGAGCGTTGCGAACACCTCAAATTGCCACCCATGGCCACCAGCAATGGCACCGTCTACAGCACAGCTTTTACGGTCTCCATTGAAGCCGCAGAAGGCGTGACCACAGGCATTTCGGCCGCCGACCGTGCACTCACCGTCAAAGCGGCTGTGGCTGCCAATGCCACCGCCAAAGACTTGGTTCAACCGGGCCATATTTTTCCCTTGCAGGCGGTGGATGGTGGCGTGTTGATGCGTGCTGGCCATACCGAAGCCGGTTGCGATTTGGGCAGCATGGCTGGCTGCAGTGCTTCTTCCGTGATTTGCGAAATCATGAAAGACGATGGCACCATGGCGCGATTGCCCGACCTGCAAATTTTTGCAGCTGAGCACGGCCTCAAAATTGGCACCATTGCCGACCTCATTGCATACCGCAGCCGCACCGAGTCATTGGTGGAGAAAGTTGGCACGCGCATCTTGCAAACGGCTCATGGCGAGTTCACGGCGCACGCCTTCAAAGACAAGCCCAGCCAATCTTTGCACTTGGCCTTGGTCAAAGGCAAATGGCAAGCAGATTCAGAAGTGCCTGTTCGCGTGCATGAACCCCTGTCTGTCTTCGATGTTTTAGAAGTGGGTCGCAGCATGCACTCCTGGAGCTTGGAGAACAGCTTGAACTACATCAACAAGCAAGGGCACGGTGTGGCTGTGCTGCTCAATTGTGGCGAAAGCGCAGACCAATTGCTCGCGCAGTTTGAAGGCCGAGCGCGCTCGGCTCAGGCGCCCAACAGAAGCAAGATGGATTTGCGCACCTATGGTGTAGGCATTCAAATCGTGCGCGAGTGCGGCGTTCACAAAATGAAACTCATGGGCCAACCCCGACGCATGCCCAGCATGGCGGGTTATGGCGTTGAAGTGACCGGTTATATCCCTAAGGAATAAATATGCAAGGCGCAGACAAAGGTATTGAACAAGAGTTGGACGGTTTAGGTCTGCACATTGGCATTGTTCAAGCCCGCTTTAACGATGGCATCACCAACGCCTTGGCTGTGGCTTGCATTCAGGAACTGGAAGCCTTGGGCGTGCACGACATCGACCATGTGTTGGTGCCAGGCGCCTTGGAAGTGCCCATTGCCTTGCAAGCCATGGCCGAGCGCGGCGAGTACGACGCCTTGATCGCCTTGGGTTGCATCATTCGCGGCGAAACGTATCATTTCGAATTGGTGGCCAATGAATCTGGCGCTGGCGTGAGCCGCATCGCCCTAGACTACAACGTGCCCATCGCCAACGCCATTCTCACCACTGAAAATTTAGAGCAAGCCATCGCCAGACAAACAGAAAAAGGCCGTGATGCTGCACGCGTAGCGGTTGAGATGGCCATGCTGATGGAAGACCTGTCAGTAGCCAATGAAGATTTGGACGATGAGGAACTGGCATGAGCGAGTTGCCTGAAAATTCTGCAGCACTGGGTCAGACATCCAAACCCACCAAAGCTGCAAGCCGAAAGCCTGGCAAGTCAGCCAGCAAATCGGCTCGCAGTCGTGCCCGCGAATTTGCGCTTCAAGCCCTTTATCAAGTGCTGGTCGGCAAAAATGAGGCCTCTGACATTGATGTCTTCACGCGCGATTTGTCTGGCTTTCACAAAGCCGATTCTGCCCACTACGACGCGCTGCTGTATGGCTGTGCCGAGCAGGCCGCTGAATTGGACAAACTCATTTTGCCTTTGCTCGATCGCAGCATGGCTGAAATTTCACCCATCGAACGCGCCACCATGTGGATTGGTGTTTTTGAGATGAAGCATTGCCTGGATGTGCCTTGGCGCGTGAGCCTCAACGAGTGCATTGAATTGGCCAAAGAATTTGGTGGCACCGATGGTCACAAGTATGTCAACGCTGTGTTGGAGGGCCTCGCGCCCCAACTGCGTCCCCATGAAGTTCAAGCCGACAGGCAAGCAGGTCGCGCCCGCGCATGAAAGCCCCCTTCACATTCCCAATTCGAATTTACTGGGAAGACACCGACGCCGGTGGCATTGTTTTCTACGCCAATTACCTGAAATTTTTTGAACGCGCCCGCACCGAGTGGTTGCGGTCTTTGGGGGTTGAGCAGCAATCCTTGAAAGACAAGAGTGGCGGCATGTTTGTCGTGAGCGAAACACAAATCAAATATTTTTCTCCTGCACGACTCGATGATTTGCTTGAAGTCACAGCGCAAACCTCAGAGACTGGTCGCGCCAGCCTGGTGCTGTCGCAACAAGCTTGGCATACGGTCAACGGCCAGCGCACACTTTTGGCTGAGGGCACCATCCGCATTGGCTGGGTAGACACCCAAACCATGAAACCCGGCCGCATTCCGGCCCAAATACTGGAAGCACTTCAATGAACCAAGACATGTCCATTATTCAACTTGTGTTGCATGCCAGCTTTGTGGTGCAACTGGTGATGCTGATTCTCATGGCCATCTCCATTGCAAGCTGGGCGGCCATTGTGCGCAAGCTCACCGCCATCAAACGCATCCAAACTTTGAACGAAGAGTTTGAACAGCAGTTTTGGTCGGGCACTTCCTTGAACGATTTGTTCGCGGCGGCTGTTCAAAATTCTAAGTTGGCAGGCCCCATGGAACGCATTTTTGCCAGCGGCATGCGCGAGTATCAAAAGTTGCGTGAGCGCCGCATTTCCGACCCAGGCACTTTGCTCGATGGCGCGCGCCGCGCCATGCGGGCCAGTTTTCAGCGCGAGATGGATGTGACCGAAGCGCAATTGTCTTTTTTAGCTTCTGTGGGTTCAGTCTCTCCTTATGTGGGTTTGTTTGGCACCGTGTGGGGCATCATGCATGCCTTCACGGGCTTGGCCAGCATGCAACAAGTGACATTGGCCACCGTCGCGCCAGGCATTGCGGAGGCCCTGGTGGCCACTGCCATTGGCTTGTTTGCGGCCATTCCTGCTGTGGTGGCCTACAACCGTTTTGCCCGCGACATTGACCGTGTGGCCATCAAGTTAGAAACCTTCATTGAAGAGTTTTCCAATATTCTACAAAGAAGTTTGGGTGGTTCTGCTGGTGCAGGATCTTCTGGTTCGGGTCTCACAGCGTCTGGTCACTGATTTTCAGGGAGCACACACATGCCTGCTGTTTCCTCTCGCGGCCGTGGACGCCGCACCATCAATGAAATCAACATGGTGCCCTTCATCGATGTGATGTTGGTGCTGCTCATTATTTTCATGGTCACAGCGCCCATGATTTCACCCAGCGTGATCGACTTGCCCAGTGTCGGCAAAGCAGCCAAACAGCCCGATCAAGTGATTCAAATTGTGGTTCAGAAAGACGACAGTCTGGAGATGGTGAACGACAGCAAAACACAAAAAATCAATTTCGATAATTTGGCCAATCAGGTGCGCGTGGCACAAACAGGCCAAGCCAATTCTGCGGTGGTGATCAGCGCCGATCGCAACGTGAAATATGAGACTGTGGTGAAAGTGATGGACACCCTTCAGCGCGCTGGTATTCAGCGTGTCGGCTTGTCTGTTCAGCTAGCGCCTTGAACTCGCAGACCTTCTTTTGAAGATCACTTAGAACGCATGAACGCCATCGCCCACAACGAGTTTGCACCACCACCCGTCGGCGGGTTTGGTCGCTCTTTGTCTTTTGCCTTGTTCATGCACTTGCTGCTGCTGGTAGCAATTACCTTGGGTGTTCAATGGAAAACCGAACCCAACAATTTGTCTGCGTCGGCCGAACTCTGGTCTGCAGTTCCCCAAGAGGCGGCACCAGCGGCCAATGAGCCTGAACCACCTACGCCGCCTGAGCCTGTGAAGACCGTTGAGCAGAAACCAGAACCAAAACCTGAGGTAAAACCTGCACCACCGCCACCCGCAGCGCCCAAATTCAACGCCGCGGCTGAGCGGGAAGCGGCCGACATTGCACTTAAAAAAGAACTCGAAAAAAAGAAACTAGAAGAGAAAAAAGAAGCTGAGTTGGAAAAGAAAAAGAAACTGGAAAAAGACAAACTTGAGAAAGAAAAATTAGAAAAAGAGAAGGCCAAAGAGAAAGAGAAAGAAAAGGCCAAGGAACTAGAGAAGAAGAAAAAAGAAGAGTCATTGAAGAAAGCTGAGGCGGCCGCCAAGGCCAAAGAAGACGCTAAAAAAGCGGCTGCAGAAGAAAAGCGCACCGAAGCACTTCGCAACGAGAATCTCAAACGCATGCAGGGCATGGCAGGTGCATCGGGTGATGAAAAGGCCAAAGGCACTGCCTTGAAAGCCTCCGGCCCCTCCGCCAGCTATGCGGGCCGCATTCGTGCTCGCATCAAACCCAATATCACTTTCACAGAAGATGTGGCCGGCAACCCCAAAGCCGAAGTCGAAGTACGCACCTCGCCCGACGGCACCATCCTGAGCCGTAAACTCTTGTCTAGCAGTGGCAACAAAGCATGGGATGAGGCCGTCCTCAAAGCCATCGACAAAACCGCCACCCTCCCCCGAGACGAAGATGGCCGCGTCCCCCCCGTTCTAGAAATCAGCTTCCGCCCCAAAGATTAATTGGGGTCAGATCAACATTAATTTGGTCAATCTAAAGGCCTAAAGGCTAAGGGAGGCTCAATAATTGGGGTCAGATCAACATTAATTTTTTCAACGCATAGTTCACTTTGAACAGCAGAAAATTAATGTTGATCTGACCCCATTTATTGTCGGCCTCCCTTAGCTTTTAGGCCTTTAGATTGGAAATTAATGTTGATCTGACCCCAATTAAATTTCGTAGACGATTTCGGCTTTGCCTTGGTCGGCTTGGGCTATCCAGCTGGAGAGGGCTGCATCGCTGGGGAAAAACTTAGCTTGCTCTCCCAGCAGCAGTTCTGCGGAGGCGGCCAAGCTGTCGGTCTTGCGCTCGAGTTTCAAGCGAACGGGCAAGCCACGAAGCAACTCACCCTGCTCTGTGATTTCACGCTGCGGCGGAAAAGCCTTGACGAGTTTGGCCACTTCAGGCGCACGGCCATTCACAGCCACGCGCAAAAACTTGCCAAAGCGACATCGCGCTGAAGGCAAATCCCAAACTTGCTGAATTGACAAACGGTAACCCCCTGCAAATCTGTCGACTTGCATCTTGGCCATCACGATAATGAGTTCATCGTCTTTGAAAAGGTGGCGATTGGCATTGATCATGGCCTCGTCGGCCGTAGCTTCCATGACCGCACTTTTGTCGTCCAGCTTAAAAAGGGCCAACTTACCGCGTTGGCCATTGATGATGCGGAAGTCGCTCACAATGCCAGCCAAAAGTTGTGGTTCGCGGCTGTCAATCAGATCATCGATTTTGCGTTTTGCAAACAAGCGCACTTCGCGCTCTACCGCATCAAACAAATGACCTGACAAGTAAAAACCAAGCGCTGTTTTTTCGTTGGTGAGTTGCTCTTTCACACCCCATGGCAAGACGTCTACCAACTCGGGCTCTTGCGTGCTAGAGCCATGAGCATCGTCGCCCATCATGTCAAACAGGCCGCCCTGATTGGCATTGGCGGCTGTGGCAGTAGAGAAATCAAAAGCGCGGTCAATGGACGCAGCCAAGGATGCGCGATTGCGTTGCAAGGAATCAAAGGCGCCGGCCTTGACCAATGCCTCGACGGTTCGTTTGTTCAAGCGACTGCGGTCGACACGCACACAAAAATCAAACAGGCTGGTGAAGGGGCCGCCCTCATCACGCGCTTTCACAATGGCATCGATGGCTTGTTGGCCCGTCCCCTTGATGGCACCCAATCCGTATCGAATGACTTTGTCAGATACAGGTTCGAAACGGTGCGTACCGCGATTGACATCCGGTGGGTCAAAGCTCATGCCAAACTTCAAGGCATCTTCAAACAAGACCTTGAGCTTGTCGGTGTCGTCCATTTCGATGGTCATGTTGGCGCAGAAAAACTCCGCCGTGAAATGAACTTTCAACCAACCCGTGTGGTACGCCAACAAAGAATAAGCTGCGGCGTGTGATTTGTTGAAACCATAACCCGCAAACTTTTCCATCAAGTCAAAGACTTCGTCGGCTTTTGCTTCCGACAAGCCGTTGGCTTCAGCGCCTTTTCGGAAGATGGCGCGATGCTCGGCCATTTCTTCGGCTTTTTTCTTGCCCATGGCACGGCGCAACAAATCGGCGCCGCCCAAGCTGTACCCACCCAGAACCTGCGCGGTTTGCATCACCTGCTCTTGGTACACCATGATGCCGTAGGTTTCGGACAGTACTTTTTCAACCAAGGGGTGCGGATATTCCACAACCTCACGGCCGTGCTTGCGCGCCACAAAACTGGGAATCAAATCCATCGGACCTGGGCGGTACAAGGCATTCAACGCAATCAGGTCTTCCAAACGTGATGGCCGCGCATCTTTCAACATGCCTTGCATGCCGCGGCTTTCAAACTGGAACACAGACTCGGTGCGACCATCGGCAAACAGTTTGTAGGTGGCCGTATCGTCTAAAGGAATATTTTCAAACGCAAAATTTTCTTGACCTTTGTGGCGCTTCACAATCATCTCGCGGGCCAATTCCAAAATGGTCAAGGTGGCCAAACCCAAGAAGTCAAACTTCACCAAGCCAATGGCTTCCACGTCGTCTTTGTCGTACTGACTGACGGCCGATGTGCTGCCAGGTTGTTGGTACAAAGGACAAAAATCGGTGAGCTTGCCAGGTGCAATGAGCACACCGCCCGCGTGCATGCCCACATTGCGGGTCATGCCTTCAAGTTTTTGCGCCAGCGCCAACAAAGTTTTGACGTCGTCTTCTTTGTCCAAACGCTCGGCCAAAACAGGCTCAGCCTTGATTGCGCCATCAATGGTGATGTGCTGACCCGGCTTGTTGGGAATAAGTTTGCTGATGCCATCACAAAACATGTAGCTCATGTCGAGCACACGGCCCACATCGCGAATGGCCGCACGCGCCGCCATGGTGCCGAAGGTGGCAATTTGGCTGACAGCATCGCGGCCGTATTTGTCTTTCACATAGTCAATTACGCGGTCGCGGTTGGTTTGGCAAAAGTCGATGTCGAAGTCGGGCATGGACACCCGCTCAGGATTCAAGAAACGCTCAAACAGCAAGTTGTATTGCAGCGGGTCGAGATCGGTGATCTTGAGTGAATACGCCACCAAAGAGCCTGCGCCCGAACCTCGACCCGGGCCGACAGGGCAGCCATTTTTCTTGGCCCAATTGATGAAGTCGCCCACGATCAGGAAGTAACCGGGGAAGCCCATGTTCAAAATGGTATTGATCTCAAATTCCAAACGCTCGGCATAACGTGGGCGCTCGATTTCACGCTTGGCGGCATCGGGGTACAAGTGCACCAAGCGCTCTTCCAAACCCTCGACCGACAACAAACGAAAATAATCTGCGATGGGCATGGGCTTGCCATCGGTCAGGGGCGTGGGGTAGTTGGGCAATTGCGGTTTGCCCAAAACCAAAGACAGGTTGCAGCGCTTGGCAATTTCGACGGAGTTGGCCAAGGCACTGGGCACATCGGCAAACAGTGCCTGCATTTCAGCGGCCGTTTTGAAGTACTGATCGCCTGTGAACTTTCGAACACGACGTTGGTTGCCCAAAATTTCGCCTTCAGAAATGCACACGCGTGCTTCGTGCGATTCGTAATCGTCTTGCTTCAAAAACTGAACTGGATGCGTGGCCACCACGGGCAAGCTCAACCGCGAAGCCAGCTTGACGGCAGCCACCACGTGGGCGTTGTCCTCCGGACGACCTGCGCGTTGAATTTCCAAATAGAAACGGTGCGTGAAAATAGACGCCAACTGCAAAGCAATTTCGGCCGCACGCGATGCATCACCTTGCACCAAGGCCTGACCCACAGGGCCAGCTTGCGCGCCCGACAACAAAATCAAACCTTCAGACAATTCTTGAAGCCATGACAGCTTGACCACGGCGTTGGTCTTCACCATGTTTTGCGTCCAAGCGCGGGCCAGCAATTTGGAGAGGTTCAAATAGCCTTGCGAACTTTGCACCAACACCATGACCCGCGACAAAGCCAGCGGATCGGCGCCCAAACCTTCTAAAAAAATCTCTGCGCCCAAAATGGGTTGAACGCCCTTGCCGCGCGCAGCTTTGTAAAACTTGATGGCGCCAAACAAATTGCTCAGGTCGGTGATGGCCAAAGCAGGTTGCTGGTCGTCTGCCGCCGCCTGCACCACATCGTCGATGCGGCAGGTGGAATCGACAATGGAAAACTCGGTGTGAAGGCGCAAATGAACAAACATGGGTCCATTGTAGAAGCTGCTTCAGATGTTTTCTACAATACGGGGGTGAACAATATTTTGAATATTTCTTCTTACAAGTTTGTGCCGCTGCCCGATGCGGCAGAACTGCGTCCGATGCTCTTAGAACGCTGCCAAGCGCGCGACCTGAAAGGCACGATTTTGCTGGCCGAGGAAGGCATTAATTTATTTTTGGCAGGCTCCGCCGAGGCTGTACGCGGTTTTGTGGCTGAACTCCACACGGATCCTCGGTTTTCAGACATCCGCCCCAAAGAAAGCTGGTCGGAAACGGTGCCTTTTAAAAAAATGCTGGTCAAGGTGAAGGGCGAAATCATTCGCATGAACCACCCCACCATTCGACCTGCCGAAGGCCGTGCGCCAGCTGTCAGCCCTGCCACCGCCAAACGCTGGTTAGACCAAGGCTTTGACGACAACGGGCGTCCCGTGGTTGTTTTAGACACGCGCAACGATTATGAAGTGGCCGAAGGCACCTTCAAGGGTGCCATCGACTGGAACTTGACCAAGTTCACAGAGTTTCCCGATGCTTTGCGGGCGCACAAAGAAGAGCTTCAAGACAAAACCATCATCAGCTTTTGCACTGGCGGCATTCGCTGTGAAAAAGCCGCCATCTTCATGCAACAAAACGGCCTACCCCACACTTACCAGTTAGAGGGTGGCATCTTGAAATACTTTGAAGAGACCGATGGCTCGCACTACGACGGCGGTTGTTTTGTGTTTGACGAACGCCGCGCCGTCGATGTCTCTTTAGAAACAGTGAAGCCCTGAGAAGGGCTTCTGTCAATCAAGCGCGCAGTTTAGCGGCCATCGCTGCCACCCGCGCACCGTAAGCTTTGGCTGTGTCCAAGTCGCCTTGTGGAATGTCTTCTGCAGGGCTAGTGGGACCCACTTGGGCCATCAAGCCAGAGTTAGAGCCAATGCGGTTGGTCGTGCCATCGTTCATGGCAGGCTGACCCACCCACACCATGGCTTGTTGCATGGCCAAGGTGATGAAGTACTGAAGCGTAGACAGCTTGTCGCCACTGGGGCTGGCAGAAATGGTGAAGCCGCCGGCCACTTTGTCTTTCCACGCACTGGTGAACCAACGCTTCGAAGACGCATCGGCAAATTTCTTGAACTGCCAAGAAGCCATGCCCATGTAAGTGGGTGAGCCAAAGATGATGGCGTCGGCGGCATCCAAAGTTTCCCAATCAGCATCGGTGATGTTGCCGTCAGCATCGATGGCGATCAAAGTGGCATTGGCACCTTGCGCCACAAATTGCGCTACGCGTTGTGTGTGACCGTAACCTGAGTGATAAATAACGACTGTTTTAGCCATGAGAGTTCTCCTGAAAAAATAAAAAAAGCGACTTCAAAAATTAAGAAGCCAAGTCAAAAACCAAGACCTCGGCATCCTTGCCGTGCGTCAGTTCAAGATTCGATTCAGCTTGAATGAGTGCCGCATCGCCGCCTTTCAAAGCCTGTCCATTCACCTGCAATTCGCCGCGAATGAGGTGGACATAGGCTTTGCGTGCAGGGTTCAAAGTCAGGTCAGCTTGTTCAGAGCCATCCAACAATCCCGCATACAAAGTGGCGTCTGCAGAAATTTGCACGGCATCGCCTTCACCTTGGGGCGATGCCACCACTTTCAAGGCACCGCGTTTGGTGGCCGCTGGCACCGTCTTTTGCTCATAACTGGGCGCAATGCCCATCACATTGGGCTCAATCCAAATTTGAAAAAAGTGCGTGCTCTGACCTTCGGCATGGTTGAACTCACTGTGCATCACACCTTTGCCAGCGCTCATTCGCTGAATATCCCCGGGTGGAATACCTTTGACGTTGCCCATGCTGTCTTTGTGCGCCAAGTTGCCAGACAACACATAGCTGATGATTTCCATGTCCTTGTGGCCATGAGTGCCAAAACCGGTGCCAGGTGCAATGCGGTCTTCGTTGATGACGCGCAAATTGCCCCAGCCCATAAATTTGGGGTCGTAATAACCAGCAAACGAAAAGCTGTGAAAAGACTTCAACCAACCATGGTCGGCATAGCCACGTTCTGCGGAACGGCGGATTTGAATCAATTGGAGCCCCTACTTTGAAACATTCGATGGCCGTACTTTATATTCCAATAGTTTCAATAAAAACATCATATTTTGTAGTTATCATTCAATTTATTTGAATACCATCATGGCAGCTTCTTCTCGCGACCTGCTCACGCCCGACGCCCTCAGCATGCTGCTGGCCATCGAGGAGACTGGCAGCTTTGCCGCCGCAGCCAGGCAACGAGGCTTGGTCCCCAGCGCCCTCACCTACCGCATCCGGCAAATTGAAGATGCCCTAGACGTCTTGCTGTTCGACCGCAGCAGCCGGCAAGCCAAACCCACCGAAGCTGGCAAAGAGTTGCTCAGAGAAGCCAAACGACTCCTTCAAGATGTGGATGCTTTGGCCAACCGCGTGAAGCGAGTGGCCACAGGCTGGGAGTCGGTTCTGACAGTGGCGGTGGACAGCATCATCTCTCGGTCGGTCATCATGGAGATTTGCGATGCCTTCTTGGCCCTGAACCCACCCACTCGCATGCGCATTCGCTATGAAACGCTGTCGGGCACCTTGGCGGCTCTTAAATCGGGTCAAGCCGATTTGGCCATTGGGGTGTTTCTGACGGCCTCCAGCCAACCAGAGCTCTTGCATGAGAGTCTTGGACAAATTGCGTTTGTTTATGCCGTGGCACCTCAACATCCCTTGGCCACGGCGCCTGAGCCCTTGAGTGACGCCGTCATTCAACAACACCGCGCAGTGGCTGTGGCCGATTCGGTACCGCGGGGTGAAGGCGTCACGATTGGGCTTTTGGGTGGTCAAGATGTCTTGACGGTGCCAGACATGCCCACCAAGTTGGAAGCACAACTGCGAGGCCTTGGCGGTGGTTTTTTGCCTGAAAGCATGGCCAAGCCCTATTTGGAGAGTGGCCGATTGGTTGCCAAAAAAGTGAGTCGTGTCCAGCGCATAAGCCAGGTTGAATTTGCGTGGCGCAATCCCCATGGCAAAAGTCTGGGCCACGCCTTGAATTGGTGGCTGTCTCAGTTGAGTCAAGACAGAACCAAACAGGCATTGCTCCAACCCCATCATCGCGTGTAGAGTAGCCCCATGACCAAAACAAACACTCAGACAAAAACTCAGACAAAGCCTGTTCGAAATTTCGCCATCATTGGGGCGGGCATGGCAGGCATAGCTTGCGCTCGCACCCTTATGCAAGCAGGCCACCGCGTCACCGTCTTTGAAAAAAGCAGAGGCACCAGTGGCCGCATGTCTACACGCGCCACCAGCTTTGGCAATTTCGATCATGGCGCCCAATATTTCACGGTGCGCGATGATCGCTTTGCGCAAGCCTTGGCCACCACGCCCAACATTTGCAAACCCTGGAGCGCCAATGCAGTGCGTGTGCTTGACGCCATGGGTCGTTTGGTTGAAGCGGCTCGCCACACGCAAGACAAACATTGGGTGGCCACGCCAGGTATGAACGCTTTGGTCAAAGCTTGGGCTCAGCCCTTGGTGCAAAACGACACCCTCCACTTTCAGTCCAAGGTGATCAAAATTGAACGCGACACCTTGCATCCCGAACTTTGGCAGTTGCACAGCGAAGAACCCGAAGGCGCCCAATCGGTATTCAGTGGCTTTGACCAAGTGCTGTTGGCCGTACCCTCCGATCAAGCCATTGACTTGCTGCGCAACTCCAAAATCAAATTGGAAAACGCTGAAGCGCTGACCAACGTTCAAGTGGCACCTTGCTGGACGCTCATGGTGGCCTTTCCCAATGCTGCACAACCAGGGCTCATTACCTTGGGCCCACAGTGGAATGCCGCCAGAAGCGTGCACCACCGTGTTGCTTGGTTGGCGCGCGAATCTTCCAAGCCTGGTCGCGATCTCATTGAACGCTGGACCATCCAGGCCAGCGCGGCGTGGTCGCAAGAACATTTGGAAGACGCACCAGAGCGCGTTGAAGCCAAATTGCTCAAAGCATTTTCTGAAATCACGGGCATCCGCGCCACACCCGCGCATTCCGCCGTGCACCGCTGGCGCTATGCCAAAACACTGCAGCCACTTGGCGCTTCGCACATGCTGAGCCAAAAACAAGGCATTGGTTTGTGCGGCGACTGGTGTCTCGGTCACCGCGTTGAAGATGCTTTTGTTTCTGGCTTGGAATTGGCGCTGGCTGCACTTTGATTTGGGATGAGTCGAGGAAGATTTGCACCCTCACCCACGGGTGAATTGCACGCAGGCTCCCTGGTGGCAGCGCTTGCCAGCTGGCTAGATGCCAAGGCCATGCAGGGCGAGTGGTGGGTGCGCATAGAAGATATCGATGGGCCCCGTTGCATTGACGGTGCAGCCGCCAACATTCTTCATCAATTGTCTGCGTGTGGTCTAAATTCAGATGCGGAAGTCGCTTTCCAATCAGAGCGGCATGCGCTTTACGAGAAAGCGCTTCAGCAACTGATCAACAAAAACTTGGCCTACCCTTGTGGGTGCACCCGCAAAGAAATTGAAGAACAGCAAGGGGCGATGGGCCTGAGTTTAGAGCGCCACAAAGCAGCTATTTACCCGGGCACTTGCAGAGACGGCTTGCATGGCAAAGCCACCAGAGCTTGGCGTTTCAATGTGGCCCAATGGAGCGCGTTGCGAGGCCAACCCGACGTCCATTGGCATGACAGGCGCCTGGGTCCGCAATCGCAAAATGTTTTGGACACCGTGGGCGATTTTGTGTTGAAACGTGCTGATGGCTTGTGGGCATATCAACTGGCCGTAGTGATAGACGATGCTGCGCAAGGCATCACGCATGTGGTGCGTGGAGAAGACTTGAGCGACAACACAGCGCGGCAAATCTTGCTACAAGAAGCATTGGCATTGAAGCATCCGCATTACTTGCATACTCCTCTGGTGTTGGGCGCCAATGGTGAAAAATTGTCAAAGCAAAATGGTGCCAAGGCATTGGATTTAAGTTCCAACACGGCTGTTGGCCTGGCCCTTCAGGCTGCAGCAAGCGCGCTGGGCTTAAGTACCCAGAAGCATGGGGTGGAAGGCGCCATGCAACTTGAGTTGGTACTTTCAAAGTGGATCCAAGAGTGGGCGGCAAAGTATCCCCCTGTCAGCCCTTAAAATGAGCGCATGACTTCTGACTCTCCCACTCAAGCACCTTCCTCGGTGGCTTTTCCAAAAAACATCAAAAGCTTTGTCAAGCGTGCAGGCCGAACCACCACAGGTCAAGCCAAAGCATTTGAGGTTTGGGGTCCGCAGTATTTGCTCTCCTATGCCCCCGAGCCATTGAACATGGCCAAAGCATTTGCCTTGAATGGCCAAGCGTCAACCTCAGCACCTGTTATTTTGGAAATAGGTTTTGGCATGGGAGAAGCCACCGCGCACATTGCCAAAGTTAGACCCCAGGACCATTTTTTGTGCTGCGAAGTTCACGAACCTGGCGTGGGTGCATTGCTCAAACGAATTGGCGAGCAAGACATTCAAAACATCCGTATTTTGCAACACGATGCGGTTGAAGTGATCGACAACATGTTGCCTTTGGTTTCATTGGATGGGGTGCACATTTTCTTTCCCGACCCTTGGCACAAGTCGCGTCACAACAAACGCAGACTCATTCAAACGCCTCTAATTGCCAAGCTTGCAGCGCGCCTCAAGCCAGGTGCTTACATCCATTGCGCCACCGATTGGGAACCTTATGCGGTGCAAATTTTGGAGGTTCTCAGCGCAGAGCCTTTGCTGAAAAACACCGCAGATTTGGCCCATGGCGGATATGCACAAAAGCCGGAGTATCGACCACTCACCAAGTTTGAAAATCGCGGATTGAAATTGGGGCATGGTGTGTGGGATGTCGTCTTCAAACGCGTTTAAGCCGCCGGTCATTCATGGCGTTGGGCCTAGTACGGTTGGCATTCCTGCCAAAACGACACTTTCTGCGATTGATTTTTTAACTGCCAAATTCAGCGCAGTTTCCAAAGAGGAATGGCTGAACAGATTTGCAGCTGGCGAAATCATGAACGCAATTGGGCGTGTGATGGCGCCGCAAGACAGCCTGCTGCTGGAGTCTCATCTTTACTACTACCGCAGCATAGACAAAGAGCCAGAATTGCCTTTCAAGGCCCGCGTCATTTTTCAAGATGATTATTTGGTGGTGGCTGACAAACCCCATTTCATGCCCGTCACACCCGGTGGCAAATATGTCCAGCAAAGCTTGCTGGTGCAGTTGAAACAAGCATTGAATTTGCCAGCGCTTTCACCCGTGCACCGCATCGATCGTGACACAGCAGGCTTGGTGGTGTTCAGTGTGCGAGCGCAAGATCGCAATGCCTATCAAGAACTCTTTAGGCAAAGGCTGGTTGAGAAAACCTATGAGGCCATTGCGGGCGCTCCCGATGCTTCAAGCCAGGATCTGGTGTTTCCGCTTGTTCATCGAAGCATGATGGTGGAGGACACGCAGTTTTTCAGGATGCGAGAGCTTGCCAAGGATGCAGCCAGCCACGAAACAACATTCAACAGTGAGACTTGGATTGATTGCGTCACTAACCTTAGCAGCAACACTTTGCCGATAGACCCCACGCGCCAGCATCCTAAATCCTTGGCCCGGTACATTCTGAAACCCCTCACCGGCCAACGTCATCAACTGCGCGTTCACATGAACGCCTTGGGCTTGCCCCTGATCAACGATCAGCTCTACCCTGATGTGGTGAGAGGTGCCGATGAAGCCGATGATTTCAATGCACCCCTTCAACTGCTGGCCAAAGCAATTGTTTTCAAGGATCCTATTTCTGGCGTTTCGAGAGAGTTTGAGAGTCTGCTCAAGCTCTAAGGCATGGATGGGTCTTAGCGCTGACCATCATGGACTGACACTTTGTCTTTGGTCAAGCCACCCAAACGAGAGTGCACACGGCCACCTGTTCCCATGACCAACGCAAACAAAATTTCATTCGGCCGCGGCGCATCTTGAATACCCACTTCCATGCTGTTGAAGTGGCTTCGAACATAGCAGGCATGGATGTAATGCAAAGGCACCATGATGCGATAGCCAGCGCTGGCAACCGCTTTGCTAGCGGGCACAATGGCCTTTGGCTCACCCAAGGCTGCGCGCATGGCCCACCCACCGGCTTCGTGCCAAACGGCGCCATGTTCCATTTCGCCATTGACGCCCACAATCGCCGCTTTGCTGTAGACCTCGACATTGTCTTTGCCAAGGGTGTCCACCAACTCTTGGGCCAAAAGTGTTCCAAGAGAACGCAACTCGGCCATGAAAGGCATCAAATCAGGTTCATAACGCCCCGCATAAGGGTTTTCAATCACAGCACAAGCTGACGCCAACTTCAGAGGCACCTCGGCAACCGGGCCACCCTCATGGTATTGGGTTTCAATGGTCAGGCTGCGTTTGCGAATTTTGATGAGGGACATGGTGAACCTTGGGTTGATGAATGCTTGCTGCTTATTGCTTACTGCTTGGGAATTTTGGCGTTGTTGACAACCTGAATCCACTTTTGAGTTTCAGAAGCCACCATGTTTTTCATTTCGTCTGACGTGCTGCCGCGAACATCCCCACCCATCTCTTCCAAGCGCGCCTTCACGTGGGGAAGTTGAATAGCCTTCAAGGTTTCTGCGTTCAATTTGTCAATGACAGGCTTGGGTGTGCCGGCAGGCGCCATCAAGCCAGCCCAAGAGCGCACATCGTAGCCAGGCACACCTTGCTCGGCAACGGTGGGCACATCAGGCAAGCCAACCCAGCGCTGAGGACCTGTGGCTGCAATGGCTTTGAGTTTGCCTGCTTTGATGTTGGTCAGCACAGCCGTGGGCGGTGCAATGATGAAGGGCACATCACCGGCCAACAAGGCAGTGATGGAACCTGCATCCCCCCGATAAGGCACGTGGAGTAAATCAACTTTGGCCATGCTGGCCAGCAACTCGCCCGCCAAATGATGGGTGGAGCCGATACCTGCCGTACCGTATGCAATTTTTCCAGGATTGGCTTTGGCCTGATTCAAGAGCGCAGGAAAATTGGCAATCTTATTCTCAGCATTGATCACAATCAAAAATGGAAAATAAGTGATCGTGCTGATCATCTCGAAATCTTGAACCGTTTTGTAATTGAGGTTGTTGTAGATGGCACCTGCAACAGCATGGCCACCTGTTGCGAGAAGCAAGGTATAGCCATCTGGCTTGGCCTTGGCCACGGTGGTGGCTGCAATGGTGCCCCCTGCACCAGCCTGCGCCTCAACGACCACCGCTTGTCCGACACTCTTTGATATTTCGGCACCCACCGCACGCGCAATGGCGTCTGCATTGCCACCTGGGGCAAAGCCTTGCATGATTTTGATGTTTTTGTCGGGGTAGGTTTGGGCAAACGCAGCGCCACTGACCAGCAAGCTCAACATCAAGGTCTTTTTCAAGAAATTTATTTTTGAGTATTCGAGTTTCATCATTTGTCTCCATCTAAATAAAATTAAAAATCCTTCTTATTGAGGATTCAATACGATTTTTCCAAGGGTCTCGCCCTTGTCCAAAATGATGTGCGCTTGAACCACTTCATTCAAGGACATCACAGTTGGACGAGGGGCGCGAATTTTTCCGGACGCCATGTGGTCAATGGCTTCTTGCATCAATTGGCGTCGATTGTTTTCATTCTCGTCAAAGGTGTGCATCGAGAAGCAGCGAATACCCAAGCTTTTGGACAGCAACTCTCGCATCACAGAGAAAACATCCACACTGGGTTGGCCCGTGATGACGTTGAATGAGATGGCTGTACCCAGTGGACTCAAGCTTCGCATGCATGCTGGAAAGTAAGCCCCGCCTAAATGGTCATAGGCCAAATTGACACCCAAGCCTGATGTAGCCTTGAGAACATCTTCACACAGCGTCTCAGGGTTGGCGTCAAGCACCACGTCAAATCCATTGGCCAACGCAAAGTCCCGTTTCAAGGCAGAGCGTGCCGTTCCAATAGTTTGAAAACCATGAACTCTGGCCAGTTGAGACAACATGCCTGCAACGCCACCAGCAGCACCGGTGATCAAGATGGCGCGTTTTTCTGCGGCAGGACTCAAGTTGGCACTTTGTAGCAATGCCAAAGCCAGCTGCAGATTGGGCAAACTCACGGCATCCTGAAAAGAAATGCTGTCGGGCAAAAGATAGGGCTTGCTCTGGGGCACCACAATGGATTGCACATAACATCCACCGCGTTGGGGCAGGTCGCGAGAGCTGAGCAACACACGCTCACCCACACGCGCTTGACTGACACCCTCACCTACCGCATCGATGATGCCCGACAACTCAGCACCCGGCGTAGCAGGCAATGGCGGCATCCATTTGTAAATGCCCTGGCGCATGAGCACATCGGGCCGCCCCACCCCAATAGCCATGGCTTTGATTCTGACCTCGCCAGACTTGGGCGATGGGTCTGCCACTTCTTCAAGTTGCAGCGCTTCAGGGCCGCCTGGCTGGTGAATGCGAACAATGTGCATGGCGTATGGGTTTGAATGAGCTCTTCAGATTCTGGGTCGAGGTCAAGCCTGGGCCGCAATTTGGTTGACCAAGGTGCCGATGTGCTCAATTTCAACTTCGCAAACATCACCAGGCTTCATAAACTTAGGCGGCTTGCGACTCCAGCCCACGCCGGCCGGTGTGCCTGTGGCAATCACATCACCCGGCATGAGGGTGAAGATGGTGGAGGCATAGCTGATCAATTTGGCGATGGGGAAAATCATGTGGCCCGTGTGGCTAGACTGCTCCACCACGCCATTCAAGCGCGTGACCAACTTCAATTCTTGATTGGGTTTGATCTCATCGGCCGTGACCATCCAAGGCCCAAAGCCACCCGTAGACTCAAAGTTTTTGCCAGAAGCAATTTGCTTGGCATGAAATTGCCATTCGCGAATGCTGCCATCGTTGTAGCAAGAGTAGCCCGCCACATGGTCAAACGCATTTTCTTCTTTGATGAAACGTCCTGGCTTGCCAATGATGACGGCCAACTCGCCTTCCCAATCCAAACTGCCCGACACTTTGGGGCAAATGATGGGTTGGTTGTGAGCCACTTGTGAACGCCACACACGCAAGAAAATAGGTGGCTCTTCTGACAATTCACGGTGCATACCCGCTGCCAAAACCTCTTGGTGATGGTCCATGTAATTGCGCACTGCACAGACAATTTTTTCCGGCTCAGGAATCACTGGCAAGAACGTAATTTGACTCAATTTAGCCGCAGGTGTTTTACCGACAACATGGTCTTTGGCTTTCAAGTAGTCAGCAGAGCCAATGTAAGCAGCCAAGTTGGCGTGTTGTGGCATTTCCTTGCCCAGATCGATGACATCGTCCTGCCCGACCACAGCACCCCATGTGGGGCCATTTGCGCCAATGAATGATAGTAATTTCATAGTGATTCTCTCGATGATTAGAAGGGGTTAGTTGAAAGTGGCGGCTTGCCAGTCTTCGATCAGCTTGAAAGTGGGATCTTGTCTGCAAATGGCCTCTGTTTCGCGCAGCAATGTGGCGTCGTCCTTGGACAAGTCCAAAGGATCGCCATGGGGCTGAGAAATATAAAAAGGCATGTCGATGTAAATTTCAACGGTGTTGCCCTCAGGATCAGCGAAGTAAACCGATAAGGCGTTGCCATGGTTCAAGGGCAAGACTCTGCTAGCACCCAGTTCTTCAGCTGACTTTTTGAGGTCACGCAAATGCTGAATAGAGGGCACGGCAAAAGACAGCTGCATGACAGTGCTGAAAGTGGCTTCTGCAGGTCTGCCGCCCGCAATCACCAGTTGGTGATGTTGATCGGGGCTGGCACTCAAAAAAACCAAAGGTGCTTTGAATGTTTTGCCAACACCACGGTCAGTTTCTATAAGGCCAAACAGCGTTTTATAAAAATGCACCATCTTGTCGACATCGGTGGCGTAAACGCCAAAATGAGAAAGGGTGGGACGAGTGACTTTCAACATACAGCTCTCCAAATATCAATGCGTTTCTTTGTGCCACTGAGCCATCGCCTTAAGAGCATTTTTCTGAGTGCTCAAGACGTGTTCCTGATGTAGCTTTTGGGCGGTTGCAATGTCGCGCTTTAAAACAGCGCGCATCAAGACTTTGTGCTCTTCGCTTTTGCGTTTGATCACGGTACGGTACCGGGCAGAAATGTGGCGGTATCTTTCGGCCTGATCAAACAAACTGCTGCTGGTGAGCACCATGCGCTCTGAAGGGCAAGCATTCATCATGGTGCGATGGAAACTTCTGTGCTGCGCACTCCACTCAGCATCCAAAACAACCGGGCCTTCAGGCAATCTGCTTTCAATTTTTTCTAGCAAATGGAAGCTTGCAATGACTTGAGCCTCCCATTGATCGTCGCCAAACTTCATGGCCTGCTCTAAGGTGGGTAGATCGATCAAAAGACGCATGTTGGTGATGTCATGCAGATCTTCTGCAGACACTGCAGCAACTCGAAATCCTTTGCGCTCATCAGAACGCACCAAGCCCTCTTCTGTCAGGCGGTTTAGCGCCTCACGGATGGGGCTGGATGAAAGACCATAGGACTGCTGCAAATACTCAACCTTGAGCTTGGCGCCAGGCATGAAGGTCAATGACAAAACGTCCTGCCGCAAAGCGCTGAGAGCAATTTCGTTGGCTGTGGGATTTTTACTTTTATCCATAAATTTCATTTTATGCACAAAATTAAATTGAACACACTAAGGAATACCCTCGACTGGTCAAGCCAGGCATTGGGTTCGGACATGAAAAAAGCCCCTTTCGGGGCTTTTTTTAAACTCAACCGTTAAACCAAAATTTGTCAGCGCATTGGAAGCATTACAACCGCTCGGTGACCCAAGCTTGCACACTGGCCAAAGCAGCATTGAGGTTGGTAGCATCTGTACCACCCGCCATGGCCATGTCGGGCTTGCCGCCGCCTTTGCCGCCCACTTGCTGGGCCACAAAGTTGACCAACTCACCGGCTTTCACTTTGCCAATGGTGTCTGACGTCACGCCAGCCGCCAATTGAACTTTGTCACCGTCCACAGCCGCCAACACAATGGCCGCCGTTTTCAGTTTGTCTTTCAACTTGTCCAAGGTGTCACGCAGTGTTTTGGCATCAGCGCCCGGCAGCAAGGCAGCTAGCACTTTGACACCCTTTACATCAGCGGCTTGGGTCATGAGCTCATCGCCTTGTGACGAAGCCAATTTGCCTTTGAGCGCGGCCATTTCTTTTTCCAAAGATTTCACTTGGTCCAAGACCTGCGCAATGCGGCTGTTCAATTCTGACGGCGATGCTTTCAGGCTACCTGCCGCTTTGGAAACTGTTGCCTCCAAAGATTGCAAGTAAGCCAAGGCGTTGCCGCCTGTGACGGCTTCAATACGGCGTACGCCAGCAGCCACGCCACTCTCAGCCACCACTTTGAACAAACCAATGTCACCGGTACGGTGCACATGAGTACCACCGCAAAGTTCACGGCTTGAACCAATGTCTAACACGCGCACGGTTTCGCCGTATTTCTCACCAAACAACATCATGGCGCCAGTTTTCTGCGCCGACTCAATGTCCATCACACGCGCTTGCGTGGCGGGATTGGCCCAAATTTCTTGGTTCACTTTGGCTTCAATGGCCAAAATTTGTTCGTCGGTAATGGGGGCGTTGTGCGCAAAGTCAAAACGGGTGCGCTCGGCATTCACCAAAGAACCTTTTTGCTGCACATGGTCGCCCAACACTTCACGCAAGGCTTTGTGCATCAAGTGTGTTGCAGAGTGATTGCGAACAGTAGCCGCACGCACGTCGGTGTTGACCTGGGCTTGCACAGCGTCGCCCACTTTCAGGCTGCCTTGTAACAACAGACCATGGTGTCCAAACACATCCGCCTTGATTTTCAAAGTGTCTTCCACTTCAAATTGGGCGCCAGCTGTTTGCAACAAACCTTGGTCGCCCACTTGGCCGCCCGACTCTGCATAAAAAGGTGTGGTGTCCAAAACCACCACGCCGTTTTGACCGGTCTTGAGCTCTGTGGCTGGCGTGCCATCGACATACAGCGCCAACACTTTGGCAGTGGCTTGCAGCTCGTCGTAACCCACAAAGGTGTTGCCTGCGCCGGTGTACTCCAGCGCGCGGTCCATTTTGAATTTGCCAGCCGCACGGGCTTGGGCTTTTTGACGTTCCATGGCAGCAGCAAAGCCAGCCTCGTCCACGCTCAAATCGCGCTCACGGCAAACGTCGGCAGACAAGTCCAAGGGGAAGCCGTAGGTGTCGTGCAATTTAAACGCCACATCGCCCGGCAACACTTTGACGCCATCTTCGAGAGCTGCATCCAAAATTTGCATGCCCACTTCAAGGGTTTCAAAGAAGCGCTCTTCTTCGGCCTTCAAGATGTCGGTGATGCGTTTTTCTTGTGACGCCAAGCTGGGGTAAGCAGCGCCCATCAACTTCACAAGGTCAGGAACCAGCTTGTGGAAGAACGGTGTTTTTTGACCCAGCTTGTAACCGTGGCGGATGGCGCGGCGAACGATACGGCGCTGCACATAGCCACGACCTTCGTTGCTAGGCACCACACCATCGCTGACCAAGAAGGCAGTGGCACGAATGTGATCGGCAATGACGCGCAATGACTTGTTTTGCAAATCGGCGCAACCAGTTTCGCGAGAAGCTGCTTTGATTAAAGCGTCAAAAATATCGATTTCGTAGTTGCTGTGCACGTGCTGCAGAATGGCGGCCAAACGCTCAAGTCCCATGCCCGTGTCAACGCAAGGTGCTGGCAAGTTGTTCAAGCTGCCATCGGGCTGCATGTCAAACTGCATGAACACGTTGTTCCAAATTTCAATGTAACGGTCGCCGTCTTGCTCTGGGCTACCGGGAGGGCCGCCCGCCACTTCGGGGCCATGGTCGTAGAAAATTTCGGAGCAAGGACCGCAAGGGCCGGTGTCGGCCATCATCCAGAAATTGTCGGACATGTAGCGTCCGCCTTTGTTGTCACCAATGCGCACCACGCGCTCGGGTGGCAGGCCAATCTCTTTGGTCCAGATGTCGTAGGCTTCGTCGTCTTCAATGTAGACCGTTGCCCAGAGTTTTTCGGCGGGCAATTTGTAAACTTGTGTGAGCAATTCAAAAGCCCACTTCAAACTGTCGCGTTTGAAATAGTCGCCAAAACTCCAGTTGCCCAACATTTCAAAGAAGGTGTGGTGGCGCGCGGTGTAGCCCACGTTTTCCAAATCGTTGTGCTTACCGCCAGCGCGCAAACAAGCCTGAACCGAGGCTGCGCGCACATAACTGCGCTTGTCGGTGCCCAAGAACACGTCCTTGAACTGAACCATGCCAGAGTTGGTGAACATCAAAGTGGGATCGTTGCCAGGCACCAGGGGGCTAGAAGCCACCACGGTGTGACCTTTGGACGCAAAAAAGTCGAGGAAAGATTTGCGAATATCAGCAACAGAAATAACAGGAGTGCTCATGGCAGGGGTATCTTTGTGAAAGCCAAACTGGGCTAACTTTCCATTATAAGATTGCAAGAAGTGCAAAATAGGCCTTTAGACCTTACAAGCAACAGATTCCCAACTAGGAGACCCTCATGGACATGAAAACTTCACCTCTGGCACTGCTCAAAGACCCCAGCCTTCTCAAGACCGATGCCCTCATCAATGGCCAGTGGGTCAAAGGTCAAAGCCGTTTCGATGTGTGCGATCCCTCTACGGGAGCCAAATTGGCCGATGTGGCCAATTTAGGCGCGCAAGAAGCGGAAGCCGCCATTGCAGCCGCCAATGCCGCCTTGCCCGCTTGGCGCAGCAAAACCAGCAAAGAACGCAGCATATTGCTTCGCAAATGGTACGACTTGCTGATGGCCAACGTGGAAGACTTAGGCCGCATCATGACCGCCGAACAAGGCAAACCTTTTGCCGAAGCCAAAGGCGAAGTGGCGTATGGCGCCAGCTTTGTCGAGTGGTATGCCGAGGAAGCCAAACGCGTCAATGGCGAAACATTGCCCCAGTTTGACAACACCCGCCGTTTGATGGTTATCAAGCAACCCATCGGTGTTTGTGCGGCCATCACGCCTTGGAATTTCCCCTTGGCCATGATCACGCGCAAAGTGGCGCCCGCTTTGGCTGCTGGCTGCACAGTGGTCATCAAGCCCGCAGAGCTGACACCCCTCTCCGCTTTGGCCGCAGGCGAATTGGCCATTCGCGCCGGCATTCCAGCTGGCGTGATCAACTTACTCACCGCCGATTCAGACAACAGCATTGCCGCGGGCAAAGTGTTTTGCGCTAGCGACATTGTTCGCCACATCAGTTTTACTGGCAGCACCGAAGTGGGTCGCATCTTGATGGCTCAATCTGCACCCAGTGTCAAAAAGCTGTCCCTTGAATTGGGCGGCAATGCCCCCTTCATTGTGTTTGACGATGCCGACATCGACAGCGCCGTGGAAGGCGCCATGGCCAGCAAGTACCGCAACGCGGGCCAAACCTGCGTATGTGCCAACCGCATCTACGTTCAAGAGTCTGTGTACGACGCGTTTGTGCAAAAGTTTGCAGCCAAGGTCAAGGCCTTGAAAGTGGGCAATGGCTTTGAAGATGGCGTGGTGCAAGGCCCTCTCATTGAGCCCGCAGCGATCGACAAAGTCACTCGCCACGTAGAAGACGCCAAAGCCAAAGGGGGTGTGGTGTTGGCTGGCGGTAAAGCCCTGAATGGCCAATTCTTCGAACCCACCGTCATTGGCAACGCCACTTCAGACATGCTGTGCGCCAAAGAAGAAACATTTGGCCCATTTGCCCCAGTTTTCAAATTCAAAACTGAGCAAGACGCCATCGATGCGGCCAACAACACCGAGTTTGGTTTGGCCAGCTATTTCTACAGCCGCGATGTGGGCCGAATTTTCCGCGTCAGCGAAGCCTTGGAATACGGCATGGTGGGCATCAATGTAGGCATCATTGCCACCGAACACGTGCCCTTTGGTGGCGTGAAGCAATCTGGCTTAGGCCGCGAAGGCTCGCACCACGGCATGGAAGAGTACCTTGAAATGAAGTACTTGTGCATGGGCGATATTTTGAAATAAATCCGTCCTTCTGACTTTCAATCCTATTCACCTTCCATGGAGCACAAAATGAAAATTGGTATCGCAGGTATTGGCAAAATGGGCAATGCCATTGGTTCACGTCTGTTGGGTCTGGGCTATTCCGTCACCGTTTGGAATCGATCGGCAGACAAAGCCAGCGCACTCCTGAGTGCAGGCGCGCAATGGGCCAGCTCCCCCAAATTATTGGCCCAGTCTGCTGACACCGTCATCACACTGCTCACCAACGAAGCGGCCATCGATGAGGTCTACTCAGGCACAGATGGCCTTTTGTCGGGCGCTGGCAAACACGTCACCTTCATTGACATGAGCACCGTCAGCCCCACCAAACCGCCTGAGTTGGCTTTGCGGGTGCAAGCCGTTGGTGCTGCCTATTTAGAGTGCCCTGTGGGTGGCAGCATCGGCCCGGCCAAGGAAGGAAAGTTGCTCGGATTTGTGGGCGGTGCCGCAGCCGATTTGGCCAAGGTTCAATCTTTGCTCGACCAAATGTGCAAACGGGTTGAGCACGTGGGCACCTATGGCGCTGGATCAACCATGAAGATGGCCGTCAATTTGCCTCTCATGGTTTACTGGCAAACCTTGGGTGAAGCACTTTCCTTGATCGACCACCTGAAACTCGATCCGCAAAGGGTGATTGACATTTTGTCTGAAAGTTCAGGCGGCCCCAACATGCTCAAGGTGCGTGGCCCCTTGCTGGTACAAGCCTTGGGTCATCAGAACAATGACACCGTGACGGTAGACGTTGCCACCATGCGCAAAGACATGCGAACCATGCTTGCTTTGGGCCAAGCAAACCGCAGAGAACTGCCTTTGACAAGCATTGCTTTGGAAAAATTTAACCAAGCCGCTGAATCGGGTCTTGATGGCAAAGACTGCACGCAATTGCCAGTATGGTGGCTTGGCCAAGGCGGTCACTCAAAGTAACAGCCTTGGTAACAGCCTTGGCGGGTGAAGCTCAGTCGAGCTTCATCTCGCGAATGATGCCTCGGAATTGATCCATCTGCTTGCGCAACATGGCATCTTGCGCAGCAGGTGTTGAACCCACCCCTTCAGCGCCCAATTCATTCAATCGCTTCACCACATCAGGGTGCTTGACTGCCGCAATGATTTCTTTGTTCAGGCGGTCAATGATGTCTTTGGGTGTTTTGGCAGGCGCAAACACACCATTCCAGCCTTCTAATTCCAAATTGGGGAAGCCCAACTCCTTGACGGTGGGCACATCGGGCAAACCAGGAATGCGTTTGGAAGCTGTAGTGGCCAAGGCTTTCAATGTACCCGCCTTCACTTCTGCCAAAGAAGAAGACAACTGATCTCCGCCCACTTGCAAGCGGCCTGCCAAAAGCTCTTGCTTGAGAGGCGCAGCACCTTTGAATGGAATGTGCTCCATGTTGATGCCAGCATCTTTTTTGTAGGCTTCACCTAAGACGTGCATGGTGGAACCTGGGCCTGTGGAGCCGTAGTTGTATTGCAAAGACTTGTTGCTCTTCAAGAGGTTGGCAAGTTCTTTGAGGTCTTTGGCGGGCACTGATGGGTTGGCAGTCCAAATGAAGGGCACGTACACCGCAATAGACACACCCGCAAAATCGGTGTCCACATTGAAGGGGGCACGGTTTGCGAGCGCTTGTGCAACCGCTGCCAATGGAAAGGAAAGGTTGTGCATCATGATGGTGTAGCCATCGGGCGGCGCTTTGGCCATGAGGTCTGCACCAATGTTGCCACCCGCACCACCCCTGTTGTCTACCGTGACAGGTTGTCCCATCGACTCCGTCATCCTTTGCGCAATGATGCGGGCCACGATGTCAGTGGTGCCACCGGCTGGGAACGGCACAATCATTTTGATGGGTTTAGAGGGATAAGCTTGGGCCATGGCACTGAGTGGCAATGCCATAGCGAGCACTGTGACTGTGCAAGCTTTTTTTAACTTTGAAAACATAGAACGCATGGTGTCTCCTAACTTAACAGGTTTATTTTTTTCCTAAGCCCAAACGCTTGGCGCCTTCAATGTACAAAGCAATGCGCTCTTTCATGAAGGCGTCCATTTGATCGGCACCAATGTTGACCAATTCAAAGCCACTCTTGGCTGCCAGCTCTTTCATTTCAGGATCGTTATTCAAAGCCAACCACATGTCAGACAGTCTCTTGCGAGCCTCTGGAGAGGTTGACCTTGGAACACCCACACCGCGATAGGCGCCGTCAATCCAATCGACGCCCAACTCTCTAAAGGTTGGCACATTGGGCATGAGGGGATGGCGTTTTTCCATGGCCACCGCCAAGGCGCGTACTTTGCCTCGATTGGCAATGGCAAAGGGTGTGTATGTGACAGCACCATCAATTTGTGCACCCACAACCGCCATGGACATATCGCCCGTGCCTTTGTAGGGCACATAGGTGCTCTTGATGCCAAAGGCTGCGTTCAAGCGTTCATGCGCAGCATGATTGGCAGAGTTCAAACCGGAGCCGCCCAAATTCATTTTGCCAGGTGACTGCTTGGCCGCCGCAATGAACTCAGCAAAGCTTTTGATTGGGCTGCTTTCAGGCACAACCAACACATCGGGTGTGTAGTGGAACCAAAAAACGGGCGTGATATCGGCCGTCTTGTATTGAACTTCACCTTCGATGGGCTGAAAAACAATGTGCGGCAAATTGATGCCCACCACATTGAGGCCATCGCCTGGCAAGTTGTTCATTTGAGCCCACATCAGGCCACCGCCAGCACCAGCCTTGTATTGAATGATGGTGTCAATGGCGCCGCATTTCTTTTTCAACACCATCTGTTGATGTCTGGCAGACAGATCCGATTCGCCACCTGGTGGGAAGGCCTGCCAGTACATCACATTTTTCTCAGGGCAGGCAGGCATGGCTTGTGCCATGGTCTGATGCGGCAACATGCTTGCCATACTGACGCCCACTGCACTTAACCAAAACTTGATATTTTTTTTCATGGTGCCTCCTGCATTTGAGTGATGATGAGTTTTCAATGCCGAAGCATTTGGCACACCGCCTCGGTCACTTGCTGCATATTGGCTTCGCCGCCTAAATCGCGGGTGTGCAATTTGGGGTTGGCGGTCACAGCCTCAATGGCCTGCATCAAACGCTGAGCCTGTTGGTCCAAGCCGATGTGTTCCAGCATCATCACACAACTCCAAAAACTGCCAATAGGGTTTGCGAGACCTTTTCCCATAATGTCAAAGGCCGAACCGTGAATGGGCTCAAACATGGAGGGATAGCGGCGTTCAGGGTCTATGTTGCCCGTTGGGGCAATGCCCAAGCTGCCTGCCAGTACGGCAGCCAAGTCGCTCAAAATGTCGGCATGCAAATTGGTGGCAACCAAAGTGTCCAGCGTTGCAGGTCGGTTCACCATGCGCGCAGTGCATGCGTCGACCAGCTCTTTGTCCCAATGCACATCTGGAAACTCAGCGCTCACTTCTTTGGCAATTTCATCCCACATGACCATGGCATGTCGCTGCGCATTGGATTTGGTGACCACGGTGAGCAGCTTGCGAGGCCTAGATTGAGCCAATTTGAAGGCATAGCGCATGATGCGCTGAACGCCCACACGGGTCATCATGGACACATCGGTGGCCACTTCGATGGGATGGCCCTGATGCGCTCTACCGCCCACGCCCGCATATTCACCCTCAGAATTTTCGCGAACAATGACCCAATTGAGCTGCTCGGGGGTGCAACGTTTCAAAGGTGCATCGATGCCAGGCAAGATGCGCGTGGGCCGCACATTGGCGTACTGGTCAAAGCCTTGGCAAATTTTGAGTCGCAAGCCCCAAAGGGTAATGTGATCTGGAATTTGAGGATCGCCAGCAGAGCCAAACAAAATGGCGTCCATGGGCCGCAGCGCATCCAGTCCGTCTGCAGGCATCATGATCCCGTGCTGGCGATAGTAATCACCGCCCCAATCAAAAGAAGTGAATTCAAAACCAAACTGGTTTTGTCCTTCAGCCAGAGCCTCTAGAACCACTTGGGAAGCAGGGATCACTTCTTTTCCGATGCCATCGCCCGGAATGCATGCAATTTTGAATTTTTTCATCAGAAGATCAGCTGGCAGCCTGTTTTGCTTTGCAAGAATTCTTTTGTCACGCCGGGCGCTAGCTCAATCACTTTCAAGCCCTCTGGCACCACATCCATCACGGCAAGGTCCGTGATGATGCGATCGACAACGCCTACGCCTGTCAATGGCAAATTGCACGCCTTCAAAATTTTCAAATCTTCGGTGCCGTCTTTTTTTCTGGCCACGTGTTCCATCAAAATAATCACGCGCTTCACGCCCGCCACCAAATCCATGGCGCCGCCCATGCCTTTGACCATCTTTCCTGGAATCATCCAGTTGGCCAGATCGCCTTTTTCGCTCACTTGCATGGCGCCCAAAATGGACAAGTTGATTTTGCCGCCGCGAATCATGGCGAAGCTGTCGTGGCTGCCAAAAATGGACGTGCCTTTGATGGTGGTCACGGTTTGTTTGCCCGCATTGATGAGGTCGGCATCGACTTCATCTTCTGTGGGAAATGGACCAATGCCCAACATGCCGTTTTCAGATTGCAACCACACCTCAATGTTGCTGGGCACATGGTTGGCCACCAAGGTGGGAATGCCAATGCCCAAGTTCACATAGAAACCGTCTTGCAATTCGTGCGCAGCGCGGGCTGCCATTTGGTCTTGATTCCAGCTCATGCTTAGACTCCTGCTTTCTCTGTGATGGTGCGTTTCTCAATGCGTTTTTCGGGGTGCTTGTTGAGCACCAAACGGTGAACATAAATGCCTGGCAAATGAATTTGATCGGGGATCATGTCGCCCGTTTCAACAATCTCTTCCACCTCCACAATACAAACCTTGCCAGCCATGGCCACCGCGGGGTTGAAGTTGCGAGCTGTAAGGCGGAATTGCAAGTTGCCAGATTTGTCGGCGCGCCAAGCTTTGACCAATGAAACATCCGGAACCAAAGCACGCTCCATGACATAGGTCTCGCCATCGAACTCACGCAGCTCTTTGCCGTCGGCCACCACGGTGCCCACGCCCGTTTTGGTGAAGAAGGCAGGGATGCCTGAACCACCCGCGCGAAGCTTCTCTGCCAAGGTGCCTTGAGGTGTGAACTCCAACTCCAACTCGCCTGCCAAAAACTGGCGCTCAAACTCTTTATTCTCACCCACGTAAGACGAAATCATTTTTTTGATTTGGCGTGTTTCAAGCAACTTGCCCAAGCCAAAGCCGTCGACACCCGCATTGTTCGAAATGGCGGTGATATTCTTGACGCCAGAGTCGCGCAAGGCATCAATGAGGGCCTCAGGAATGCCGCAGAGGCCAAAGCCACCGACCGCCATCAATTGACCATCAGCCACAACACCTTTTAGCGCTTCAGCTGCAGAGGGAAAAATCTTGTTCACAGGGCTCTCCTAAGAGGGGAAATCTCAAAAAGTAGTAGTGTAATAGGTGATTAGAATCTGCGAACTCACAAGGACTCCCATGAACCACCCCGAAACCTCCAGCACCAAAATGACGCGCTACCCTGCGCCAGAGCTCAAAGACGTGCCAGAAGACATACGGGCCAAAATTTTGGAAGTTCAAGAAAAAGCCGGATTTGTCCCCCAGGTTTTCTTGGCTTTTGCCAGGCGCCCTGCCGAATGGCGCGCCTTTTTTGCCTACCACGATGCCCTGATGCTGCCCGAATCGGTGGGACGCACCAGCAACTTGACCAAGGGCGATCGCGAAATGATCGTGACCACCACCAGCGCAGCCAACAATTGCCTGTATTGCGTAGTGGCCCACGGTGCCATCTTGCGAATTTATGAGAAAAAGCCTTTGGTGGCCGACCAAGTGGCCATCAATTACCGCAAAGCCGATATTTCACCGCGCCAGCGCGCCATGCTCGATTTCGCTATGAAGGTTTGTTTGCACAGCGACCAAATTGAAGATGGCGACTTTGCACCTTTGCATGCGCATGGTTTGAATGACGAAGACATTTGGGATATTGCTGCCATCACGGCGTTTTTTGGCCTTTCCAATCGCATGGCCAGCTTCAGCAACATGATGCCCAACCCAGAGTTCTATCTCATGGGCAGAGTTCCTAAACAAAAATAAGCAAATTCCCCTCAGGGGGACACCAAGGCCCTGATGTGGTCGGGCAAGGCCACCGCTTTTTGCATTGGAAAGTCGACCCAAATGGTTGTTGCGCCGCCTGCGGCATAAATCACGCCGGGCTCACTCACCAATTCCAATGTGCACCAACTCTCAAAGGTGGTTCGTGCAGGATCGCTGACATACATTTTGGCCAACACATCGCCAGGGTATTCAAGCTGTTTGTAAAAATTACAAAACGCATTGACGATCACGGGCCCTTGTCCCTTGGGATTGGGCTCGCAGCCAATCGATTGAAAGTAATCAATTCGCACCGTTTCAAGATACCGAAAATAAACCGTGTTGTTGACGTGCCCCATGGCATCCATGTCGCCCCATCGAATGGGAATGATCAGTTCGTGAACTTTTTTCTTGATTTCAGGTATTTCAATCTTCATGGGGGGTGTCTCTGCTGTTTTGCCGATGTGCGACAAATTTGACGATGGCCCTCTGGGTGAGTGCTTGTGCCATGTCGGATTCTGCCTGTTCCGCGCTTAAAATGCGAAATCAAGCCAAGATTTGGCGCCCCGCTTTACAAATGAGATACGCCCCATGACACCCGAAGAGATTTTGAGCACCCACGGCCCTCGCGAATCGATGGAATACGACGTGGTCGTTGTGGGCGGCGGCCCTGCAGGCTTGTCCACGGCCATTCGCCTGAAACAACTGGCCCAAGAAAAAGGCACCGACGTTTCTGTGGTGGTGCTGGAAAAAGGGTCTGAGCCCGGTGCACACATTTTGTCGGGCGCCATCATGGACCCCATTGCCCTGACAGAACTCTTTCCAAACTGGAAAGAAATGGGCGCGCCCTTGAATCAGCCGGTCACGGAAGACATCTTCTTGATGACCACCGAAAACGGCGCAACCCGCGTGCCCAATTTTGCATTGCCACCCTGCTTTCACAACGATGGCAATTACATCATCAGCTTAGGCAACTTCACACGATGGTTGGGCGAGCAAGCCGAAGCCTTGGGTGTTGAAATTTTCCCTGGCTTTACAGCTGCAGAAGTTTTGTACAACGACGACGGCTCTGTCAAAGGCGTGGCCACGGGCAATATGGGCGTTGGCAAAGATGGCGAACCCACCGACAGCTTCCAGCTGGGCATGGAACTGCACGCCAAGTACACCGTGTTTGCAGAAGGCGCACGCGGCCACTTGGGCAAGCAAGTGATTGCCAAATTCAAACTCGACCAAGGCAAAGATCCTCAAAGCTACGGCATTGGCATCAAAGAACTTTGGGAAATTGACCCTGCACGTCACAAAGCCGGTTTGGCTCTGCACAGTGCGGGTTGGCCATTGGACGAGAACACCTACGGCGGCTCTTTTTTGTACCACATGGAAGACAACAAAGTGGTGGTGGGCTTTGTGGTGGGCTTGGATTACACCAACCCTTGGCTCAGCCCCTTCGAAGAATTCCAACGCTTCAAAACCCACCCCAACATTCGTTGGTACTTTGAAGGCGATGAAGCCAAAGGCATTGCGCCGGGCAAACGCATTTCATATGGCGCCCGCGCCATCACGGCAGGCGGCCTGTTGTCGCTGCCCAAAACCGTTTTCCCAGGTGGCGCTCTGGTCGGTTGCGATGCCGGCTACCTCAATGCCAGTCGCATCAAGGGCAGCCATGCTGCCATCAAAACAGGCATGTTGGCCGCTGAGGCCGCTTTTGACGCATTGCAAACAGGCCGTTCGCATGATGAACTCAGCGCTTACCCAGACGCTTTTGAAAACAGCTGGTTGCACACCGAACTCAACAAGGCACGCAACTTCAAGCAGTGGTTCAAAAAAGGGCGCACTGTGGGCACCCTCATGACGGGTGTGGAACAATTTGTGTTGCGTGGCCATGTGCCTTGGACCCTTCGCCGTGCCGCAGCAGACCACACTTACCTCAAGCCTGCCGCAGAATGCCAACCCATTCAGTATCCCAAGCCCGATGGCAAGCTCACCTTCGATCGTTTGTCGAGTGTGTTTATCAGCAACACCAACCATGAAGAGAACCAACCGGCTCACCTTACTTTGAAGGATGCCAGCGTTCCCGTGGGCATCAACTTGGCCAAATTCGCTGGCCCAGAAGCGCGTTACTGCCCTGCTGGTGTTTACGAGTACGTCAAAAATGAAGACCAAAGTGATCGTCTGCAAATCAATGCGCAAAACTGCGTGCATTGCAAAACTTGCGACATCAAAGACCCCACCCAAAACATTGTCTGGGTCACACCAGAGGGCGGCGGCGGTCCTAACTATTCAGGCATGTAAAAAGTGCTTGAGGTCTTCAAGACCTGTTTATAATTTGAATCGTCAGGAGAGTGCGGACTTGAATTGAGCCGCCACCGAAGGCGCAGGAAATGTCAAAGTTTCTGAACGCTCAGGTACCCAGGACTGACAAACGCCAAAACATTTGTTTTAGCGCTTCCTCACTGGAGAGAGAGGGCGGACCATCCGGTCGAACCCTCCACCGAAGGCGCAACCCGCACTGGGTCTTTCTGCTTGAAAGGCTCAACCGGCGAATCGCTCAGGTAAAGCGGACAGAGAGGGCAACCCATGATTTCGGTCATGGCTTTACTTTGCCCTTGGAGATTTCAATTGTCTGCCGATACCCATTTGCTGAATACCCCTCTCAATGCTTTGCACATCGAGCTTGGCGCCCGCATGGTGCCCTTTGCGGGCTACAGCATGCCTGTGCAATATTCCATGGGATTGATGGCCGAACACCACCACACACGCGCTGAAGCGGGTTTGTTTGATGTGTCGCACATGGGCCAGTTGCGCTTGGTGGGGCCCGATGCCGCTGCCGCGTTTGAATCCTTGATGCCGGTGGATGTGATTGATTTGCCCGTAGGCAAGCAGCGCTATGGTTTGCTCCTCACAGACCAAGGCACCATCATTGACGATTTGATGTTTGTCAATCGCGGCACCGATATTTTTATCATTGTGAATGGCGCCTGCAAAGCGAACGACATCGCACACATTCAGGCGCGCATCGGTTCGCGCTGCCAAGTCATCCCCATGCCAGAGCGTGCGCTTTTGGCTTTGCAAGGCCCCCAAGCAGTGAAGGCGTTGGCTCGCATGGTGCCAGGGGTGGAAAACTTGGTGTTCATGACAGGTGCTGCTTATGCATGGCAAGGCGCAGATCTGTTCATCACGCGCTCTGGTTATACCGGTGAAGATGGATTTGAAATCTCTGTGGGCAACGCGCATGTTGATGCGTTTGCTCGCGCATTGTTGGCACAAGCAGAAGTCAAACCGATTGGCTTGGGTGCTCGCAATTCATTGCGCTTAGAAGCTGGCTTGTGTTTGTATGGCAACGACATTGATACCAGCACCACCCCGATTGAAGCGGGCTTGAACTGGGCCATTCAAAAAGTTCGCCGCACAGGTGGCTTGCGTGCAGGTGGTTTTCCTGGCGCACACATTGTGTTGGGCCAATTGGATGGCACCCATGCCCTCGCGCGCAAACGCGTAGGTTTGATTGCGCAAGAGCGCGTGCCTGTCCGTGAACATGTTGAATTGCAAAATACCCAAGGTGTCAAAATTGGCGAGGTATCGAGTGGCTTGTTAGGGCCCAGCGCCAACGCACCCGTGGCCATGGGCTATGTGGATGTTGCCAGCTCTGCGCTTGGCACCGTGGTCCACGCCATGGTTCGGGGCAAAGCTGTGCCCATGACAGTCAGCGCCATGCCTTTTGTGCCCAACCGCTATTACCGCGGCTGAAGTGAGCAAAACAATTGTGATCTGATCCCAATTAAATAAACCCGATTGAAATTTTTAGGAGATAAAAATGAGTTTGAAGTACACCGAAGAGCATGAGTGGATTTTGGTTGAGGGCGATGTGGCCACTGTGGGTATCACGCACCATGCGCAGGATGCGTTGGGGGATGTGGTGTTTGTCGAGCTGCCTGCCGTGGGCAGCAGCTTTGAACAAAAAGCGGTGGCGGGCGTGGTGGAGTCTGTGAAGGCCGCTGCCGATGTTTACATGCCCATCAGTGGCGAAATTACAGAAGTCAATGAAGCCCTGCGGGACGATCCCTCACTGGCCAATACCGACCCCCTGGGTGCCGGCTGGTTCTTCAAGGTGAAGTTGTCTGATGCTTCACAAGTGAATGCCTTGTTGGATGAGACCGCTTACACAGCGTTTGCTGCATCTAACTGATTTTTGATTCGATTTTTTTGATCGCACCACCCGTTTGAAGGCCTCTCCATGTTGATGTCGTCCGCCACCCCCTTAAGCCAACTCGAAAACGAAAGCGAGTTCATTGCACGCCACATTGGCATCAGTGAAACCGATGAGCAGCACATGCTGTCGGTCATTGGTCTGGCTTCAAGGCGGGCTCTGATTGAGAGCATCGTGCCTGCTTCCATTGCACGCAGTCAGGCCATGAAGTTGCCTGCGCCAGTGACAGAGGCGGGGGCGTTGGCAGAACTCAAGGCCATGGCGCAACAAAACAAAATTCTCAAAAGCTTCATCGGTCAGGGCTACTACGGCAATCACACACCGGGTGTGATTTTGCGCAACATTTTAGAAAACCCCGCTTGGTATACGGCCTACACGCCTTACCAAGCTGAAATCAGCCAAGGCAGAATGGAAGCCTTGGTTAATTTCCAAACCATGATTTGCGATTTGACGGCCATGCCGATTGCCAACGCCTCCATGTTGGACGAAGCCACTGCGGCGGCCGAAGCCATGACCTTGGCCAAGCGCTCCGTCAAATCCAAGAGCAACAACATCATTGTGGCGGGCGATTGCCATCCGCAAACCATTGAAGTCATTCAAACGCGGGCCGCGCCCTTGGGTTTGAAAGTGTTGGTCGGATTTGCCCCCGAACTCATGAAGCAAAACGACTACTTCGCTGTGGTCGCCCAGTACCCCTCTACATCAGGCATGGCGCACGATTTGAAAGATGTCATTGCGCAAGCCCACACCGCTCAAGCCGCGTTCATTGTGGCCGCTGATTTGCTGGCCTTGACGCTGCTCACGCCCCCTGGCGAACTCGATGCCGACATTGTGGTGGGTACCACGCAGCGTTTTGGCATGCCCATGGGGGCTGGTGGCCCGCACGCCGCCTACCTCGCATGCCGCGACGAATACAAACGCTCCATGCCAGGTCGTTTGGTGGGCGTCAGTGTCGACGTTCATGGCAACCCCGCCTATCGTCTGGCTTTGCAAACCCGCGAGCAACACATTCGCCGCGAAAAAGCCACCTCCAACATTTGCACGGCACAAGTGTTGCCCGCCGTGGTGGCCAGCATGTATGCGGTCTATCACGGGCCTGTCGGCTTGAAGCGCATTGCGCAGCGTGTCGCCAGTTTCACTGCCATCTTGGCAGAAGGTTTAGAGCAGCTTGGTTGCAAACTGGCCCACAAATCAGGCTTTGATACTTTGCAAGTCATCACCGGTGCTCGCACCGAAGCCATCATGCAAAAAGCAGTGCTCAAAGGCATGAACTTGCGCAAATTAAGTGCCAACAGCATTGGCGTGTCTTTGGACGAAACCACTTCGCGCGACGATGTCGAAGCCCTCTGGTCGAGCTTTGCAGAAGGCGGACAAGCCCTGCCCGATTGGACAGCCTTTGAAAAAGGCCGCGACAGCCTCATTCCCAGCAACTTGCGCCGCACCAGTGCGTTCCTGACCCACCCCGTGTTCAATCGCTACCACTCCGAAACTGGCATGCTGCGCTACATCCGCCAACTGAGCGACAAAGATTTGGCACTCGATCGCAGCATGATTCCCCTCGGCTCTTGCACCATGAAACTCAACGCCACCAGCGAGATGATTCCGATCACCTGGCCTGAGTTTGCCAACATGCACCCCTTTGCCCCAGCCGATCAACTCAAGGGCTATGCCCTGCTCGATGAGCAACTGCGCGAGTGGTTGTGCCAAGCCACCGGCTATGCAGGCATTAGTTTGCAACCCAACGCCGGGTCGCAAGGCGAGTACGCAGGCCTCTTGGTCATCAAAGCATATCATGAAGCCAAAGGCCAAGGCCATCGCAACATTTGCCTCATTCCTTCTAGCGCACACGGCACCAACCCCGCCAGTGCGCAAATGGTGGGCATGCAAGTGGTGGTCACGGCTTGCGACGCACAAGGCAATGTCGACATGGCCGACCTCAAAGCCAAGTGCGAACAGCACAGTGCCAATTTGGCAGCCGTCATGATTACCTACCCCAGCACGCATGGCGTGTTTGAAACACAAGTGAAAGCGCTGTGCGAACTGGTACACCAACATAGCGGCCGCGTCTATGTCGACGGTGCCAACATGAATGCTTTGGTGGGCGTGGCTGCGCCCGGTGAATTTGGCGGCGATGTGAGCCACCTCAATTTGCACAAAACCTTCTGCATTCCGCACGGCGGTGGCGGCCCAGGTGTAGGCCCTGTTTGCGTGGTGGAAGATTTGGTCCCTTACTTGCCAGGCCATGCCACCGGCGGTTTGAAAGTCAATGGCGTGGGGGCCGTATCAGCTGCGCCCTTGGGCAATGCCGCCGTATTGCCTATCAGCTGGATGTATTGCCGAATGATGGGCGCAGAAGGCTTGAAACACGCCACCGAAGCGGCCATTTTGGCAGCCAACTACATCAGCCATCGCTTGGCCGATCACTATCCCACGCTGTATGCCAGCGCGGGCGCCAACGGCAAAGCTGGCCATGTGGCCCACGAATGTATTTTGGATTTGCGCGGCCTGAAAGACACCAGTGGCGTGATGGCCGAAGACGTAGCCAAACGTCTCATGGATTATGGTTTCCATGCGCCGACCTTGTCCTTCCCCGTGGTCAACACCCTCATGGTGGAGCCCACCGAAAGTGAAACCCTGGAGGAACTGGACCGATTCATCGACGCCATGATTGCCATTCGCGAAGAGGTACGTCAAATCGAAAACGGTGTTTGGCCACAAGACAACAATCCTTTGAAGCATGCGCCGCATACCGCGGCCAGTTTGATGGCAGCAGATTGGGATCGCCCTTATTCACGTGAAGTGGGTGCTGCGCAAGCGGGTCGCCCCTTGAGCAGCGTGAAGTATTGGCCCCAAGTAGGCCGAGTAGACAACGTCTACGGCGACCGCAATTTGTTTTGCAGTTGCGTGCCACTGAATGAATACGCTTCATGAGTCTTTTGCAAATCAAGCGCGTCGACTATTTGAATGCGCAAGACGCGCAGGCTTTGGTCTTTTTGCTGGATGCCTACGCCCAAGATCCCATGGGCGGAGGCGAGGCGCTCCAAGCTGAAGCCTCTGAGCGTCTGTGCCATGACATGTCGCGCATCGCCGGCGCGGCCAGCTTCATTGCATGGCTCGAAGGCAAACCCATTGGGCTGATCAACTGCTTTGAGGGTTACTCGACCTTCAAGGCCAAGCCCTTGCTGAATGTGCATGACATTGCCGTGCTGGCGGGCCATCGTGGCCAAGGCGTGGGCCAAGCGCTCCTGAAGGCTGCACAAGACTACGCTCAGAGTCGCGGCTGCTGCAAGCTCACACTTGAGGTTCTGAGCGGCAACGCGCAGGCCCATGGCCAGCTACAAACGCTTTGGCTTTGCCCAATA